>Ga0164295_10001256_pt1 | contig 21031 bp, 15 predicted proteins | sample GEODES006metaG_FD_111798 | JGI IMG/M metagenome (GOLD analysis project Ga0164295, IMG submission 111798) | Oligotrophic lake water microbial communities from Sparkling Lake, Wisconsin, USA - GEODES006 metaG | ecosystem: Environmental > Aquatic > Freshwater > Lake | place: USA: Sparkling Lake... | reverse complement strand
GCGAACCAACTGCGATCGAAGTTCACGCAAACATCGCCGTGGTCGATGGGGGTGACGCGATGCTGATCATCGACCACGAATGAGTTCGGCACTGCATTCAGTCCGCCGGCGATGAAGCGCTGGAAGAGCCCTTCGTCGAATGCCCGAGCAAGCAGGTTCTCGTCAATGCCGAACAGGACATCTCCCTGCGGATCATCTTTGGTGAGAATGGCCGCATTGACCATCGTTCCCGCATCACCCGAGGGAAGAGTCTCGACCTTCGCGCCGGTGAGCGCAGTGAACTCATCCAGAACAGCGGAACTGACCGCGAAGGAATCATGGGTGACAACCCGAACCACCGTGCCTTCAGGGAATCGCGGCAGAACTCCATCAGCAAGCACCGGAGCGATCGTCGGTGTGGGTTCATAGCCCGGATTCATCGATAACTGGGATCCACCATTCGACCCTCCGGAACATCCAGTGGCAATGGACGCAACGAGAAACAGGATCACAAAGGTCGATGCAGCCTGTCGCCGACGACGGGCTGGTGAAGGTTGCCCTGAGATCAGTTCGCGAGCGGTCGTTGTCATTGTTCTGCTCCGGGGTAGATGACGAGAAGAGTCCCGGTTCGGACTCGGATCAGGGCCTTGGCCGTGAGAAATCGGTTGCTCAACCCAAGGGTGGAACCGGGATGCAGAGTGGCATCGTGCAGCGGCCAGGCCAGCCCCTCGATATCCACCCCGGTCGCAGCTCCATGGACTGCGAGCACGGTGATAGCCGCTCCCGTCTCACCAGCGACTTCGAGGTCGGCACCGGGATGAACGACAGCGACGAGCGCATCACCCATGACAGCGCGAAGAGCAAGCGGCTCGTACCTGCGTGCAGCGATCACAAAGGCATTGCCGAGCAGGTGATCAAGACGTCCGCCGTGGCCGCCGATGACGATGGCGCGATCGGCGCCCGACTCGAGCGCAGTGTCGAGCGCGAGCTCCAGGTCGGTGGCGTCCTTGTCGACCGGATGCCGACGGATCTCACACCCACCGAGCGAGTCCAGGACCTGAGGATCGATGGAATCGAAGTCACCGACGGCGATATCGACCGTCAGGCCGAGCGCATGGGCATGATGCACCCCTGAGTCCGCCCCGATGACGAGAATCCGATCCCTGGCCGGCAGCGCCAGACGATCGAGGGAGTCCGCACGCGGTGGATCTCCGCCCGTGACGATCAGGGCAAGTTCAAAATTCGATCCGATTCGATCATGCGGAATTGCGTTCATGGAATCTTCCTTCGCCGGCATGACCCGGATCAGGTTCGACGGTCGGAGGAGCGGTTCCTCCCTCTCAGCCCGACTGCCCGGACTCCCGCGTTCGTGGGACAAGCGTACACACGGCTCCCATGTTCCTTGCGCGCAGTTCTGTCATACTGGCTGACACCACTTCAGCCCACGGAGGGTTCCATGCCCCATCTGCGCACGCCCGACGAATGCTTCATCGGTCTCCCCGACTACGACTTCGAGCCCCACTACGTCGACGTCGCCGATCCGGCGGAACCCGGCGCCACCTTGCGAGTTCACTATCTCGACGAGGGCCCAGCGGATGGACCAATCGTGTTGCTCATGCATGGTGAACCGAGCTGGTGCTACCTGTATCGCCACATGATCCCGCCGCTCGTGGCGGCGGGGTTCCGCTGCATCGCCCCCGATCTCATCGGTTTCGGCCGATCCGACAAGCCCACGGATCGTTCCACCCATACCTACGCCAACCACGTCGAGTGGATGCGCGAAGCCCTGTTCGACCGGCTGGACCTCACGAACATCACCTATTTCGGACAGGACTGGGGCGGCATGATCGGTCTGCGCCTGGTGGGAGAACATCCCCAGCGCTACGCGAGGGTGATCGTGTCGAATACCGGGCTCAACACCGGCGACCGCGGTGCCGGTGAAGCCTTCCTCGCCTGGCAGGAGTACGCACGAACCGCAGTGGAATTCCCGATCGGCACCATTGTGGCGGGAGGCGTGCTCAACGGACTCACCGAAGCAGAGATTGCTGCGTATAACGCCCCGTTCCCGTCCAATGAGTTCACCATCGCACCGCGCACGATGCCATCGCTGGTGCCGACCACCGCGGACAATCCGGCGACTCCCGCGAACCGTGCGGCCTGGAAGGTGCTCGAGTCATGGGACAAGCCATTTCTCATCGCATTCAGCGACAGCGACCCTCTCACTGCCGGCGGCGAACGCTCGTTCCTGAAGATCCCGGAAGCAATGCGTCAGCAGATCGTCGTCGAGGGTGCTGCTCACTTCGTCCAAGAGGACAAAGGGCCCGAACTCGCCGCCACCATCGTCGAGTTCGTTCGCTCGAGCGCCTCGTAGCATTCGGTCCCTGTCGGACCACGCCGGACGCCTCACGCGCAACCCTCACTCCCCTACGCTGACCGCATGCGCAGAACGATCCTCAACGAAGAGCACGAGATGTTCCGGGACTCCTTCCGGATCTTCCTCGACCGGGAGATCGCACCGCATTTCGAGCGGTGGGAGGAAGCAGGAATCGTCGACCGGTCGCTGTTCAGCGCCGCCGGTGCTGCGGGGTTCCTCGCCATGGCGGCGCCGGAGCAGTTCGGCGGAGGCGGGGTCGACGATTTCCGTTACAACCTCGTCATCAGTGAAGAACTCGCGTACGCGGGATTCTCGTCGCCCGGGATGGGGATCACCCTCCATAACGACATCTGTCTTCCGTACTACTTGACGCTCACCACTGACGAGCAGAAGGCGCGTTGGTTGCCGGGCATCTGCTCGGGCGAGCTCATCACCGCCATCGCCATGACCGAACCCGCCATCGGGTCCGACCTTGCGTCGATGGCGACATCGGCCATCCGTGATGGCGACCATTACGTGGTCAACGGGGCGAAGACATTCATCACCAATGGCATCAACGCTGACCTTGTGATCGTGGCGGTCAAGACCGACCCCTCCGAGCGTCACAAGGGCATGAGCCTTCTCGTTCTCGAACGGGGCATGGAAGGCTTCGAGCGGGGGCGCAACCTCAACAAGGTCGGACTTCACTCCCAGGACACCGCCGAACTCTTCTTCAACGACTGTCGGGTCCCCGTCGCCAATCTTCTCGGCACCGAAGGCATGGGTTTCATCCATCTGGTCGAGAACCTCGCCCAGGAGCGTCTATCAATCGCCGCCGGTGCAGTGGCGGCCGCCCGGCAGGCGCTTCGTTGGACCCTTGCGTACACCCACGAGCGCACTGCTTTCGGTCAGCCGATCGCGGCGTTCCAGAACTCCCGATTCGTGCTCGCCGAGATGGCAACGGAGATCGAGATCGCCGAAGTGTTCCTCGATCGATGCGTCGAGGCTCTCTGCGCTTTGGAACTCACGGTCGAGGAAGCAGCTATGGCGAAATGGTGGTGCACGGAACTGCAGAAGCGCGTGGTCGACCAGTGCGTGCAACTGCACGGCGGTTACGGATTCATGCTCGAGTACCCCATCGCCCGGGCCTATTGCGATGTGCGCATCCAGACCATTTATGGAGGAACCACCGAGATCATGAAGGAGATCATCGGCCGTTCGTTGCGTCCGGAAAGCTAGCGTCTCTCAGGTTCCGTCAACATCCGCTCCCGGATCAACGAGGTTCCACCGTGCTGCTGCTCACACTCATCTTCGCCGTTCTGGCCTTCATCGTCGTCGGCGCCTTCGCCGCTCAGATGAAGCGCCGCCGCGACTACGAGCGCAGTGAGGGCGACGACATCTGAACTGGTCGGGGTCCAGCCGACTCAGGCGGCAACCATGAGCAGCGTTTGGATCGCCGGCGGGATTCGGAACGACCAACCGGTCAGGATCTGATCACGGTGGAGCTCCGTTCCCGGTTCGAAGTCGAGCTGAACTCCGTCGAGTTCGAACAGGACGATCCCTCGTGATCGGCGGACCCGCCATGCTTCATGCTCGAGGCTGCGCCGGATCTGCCAGAGCATCGTGCGGAGGCTGGCGGATGCCCGTCTGGCTACGACCCCCTGCCAGAGTGTCTCAATCAGTTGCTCGGCCGGGATCCCCTCGGAACCGGCGATGACCAGTAGATAGAGCGCCAACTGTGCGTGCCTTGTTGCGAAGCGAACATCAGAGTCACCCAAACGCACGTGGGGCACGCCGCGCACCGCAATCGAAAGAACGGGCGCTGCGCCCAGACGCGAATCTCCCAGCACTTCAACGGGATCAGTTCCCGACGCCCCGCCACCGAAATCCGTTCCAGACATTTCCGTCACTGCTGACCGCCACCTGACTCTGGACTTCACGGCGACGGATCGCCCTGCGAACATTGGTCCTGCTTGCTGGTATGCCGCCTGCGGTGCTCCACCGCCGTCCCGTTGCGACCGCTGAAGTCAATCGGGTTCGGAGCTATACGTCAATGATCACCTTTGCCAACAGCCCTGAACACATCTGTAAAGTTTCAGTGACCGGAACCCGCACCGAGGAGACTCATGCCCGAGACGAACGAACCCTCCCCGACGTTGACCGCAGCCCCGAGCACCCAAGCACGCATGCTCGAAGCCGGAATCGACCTCTGGGCGAACGAGGATCCATCAACGATTTTCGGCGGGTTCTCCGTCGCCCGGGTCGCGAAAGCAGCCGGAGTCACCCGTGGGACCTTTTATTCCTACTGGTCCACCACTGAGGACTACCTCCTGGCACTCGTTGCCCACCTCGACACCCGTCCGGAGGGAGGTTGGAGTTCCGAGGTTGCCTCACGTGTCGAACTCCTACGAATGGCCGGAACGAGAGCGCTTGATTCGTTCCTCGAGACTTCGGTGTTGCGCCTCGCCCAGAACCTCGAAGACCCAGCGGTCCGGGTCAGGCTCGGCTTCGCATCCAAAGCAGACGATCCGGACATCGCCGATGGACTTCGCTCCCTCTACCGCAACATGGAGGAGCGAACGTTCGGTCCGAACCGGGCGCTTCGCGACAGTTGGGGCCGTGAGCCTCGGCTGCCGTTCACCGAGGGTCGGATCCAGGCGCTCTTCTCGGCACTCCTCGACGGCATCACCATCCGGCGGATGATTGATCCCGACATGATGCCGATCGAAAGCTTCGGGATCGCCGGCGCCATCATCATGTCGATCACGACCAGGGCCGTCGACGACCCGAGGGACACCTTCGATCTCCTCTCGGCGATGAATCAATGGCCGTCGATCGGCGTCCGACTCGCGGCAGAGCGGAGATCACTGGAGGCAATGGAGTCCCCGGCCCTCGACATCGAAATCGTTCGAGTTGCGACCATCGCCGCCCGACGGATGCTGAGTCATGTCAATTGGCACGAGATCACAATTGACGAGATCGCGGTGGCCATCGGGATCGGCAGTGAACGGTTGCTTCGCACGTTCGGTTCGAAAACAGGCCTTGCCCTCGCCATCATCGCACTCAACTCCGATGAGCGCTGGCAGGACACCCCGCGAACAGGCGACCCATTGGCTGATCTCGCTGCGCTTCTCGACATCATTCTGGAGGAGCTCCGCAGAACACCGAGCCTCGGCCAGAGCACGATCCAGCTCCTCTCCGGCGGGACACGACTTCCCGACGATGTGATCCTCACCAGCGCACCCGTTCCCGATATCGCCCGCCTTCTCGCAGACGCCAAGGCCGCAGGTCAGATCATCCCCGAGATCGACCCGGCAGCGTTCTCGCTGTCACTCACCAGGATCATGCTCGCCGAGGGCGTACCAGTCACCATCTCGGGCACGGCGCAGGTCAATTCGCTTCGGTACATCCTCGAAGGCATCCGGATCCGCGAATGAGTTCGCTTCACCCTGACATTGCGAATGGTTGTCAGGAATCGGGGGGCGACGCTCCGGTACGATCTAGCTAGCGATGACCATCACCCCCACGCAGCGGCGCACGGCGATCACCAGCGTGCTCGGAGTCGCCCTCATCTGCATCGCGGCGTGGCCAGCGATAGCCACGGGGCTCTCGGCACAGCATCTCGACTGGCATCCATCGGGCGACTGGGCACTGCTCACGATGCGGATCGAGGATGTTGGGTACGCAACACCGCTGCTCGGTCCCTATTCACGATTCGGATGGAACCATCCCGGGCCTCTTCTGTATTGGATCCTGGCCATCCCCTACCACCTGCTCGGATGGTCGGCGCGGTCGATGCTCGCCTCGACTGCGCTCGTCAATGCGATCGCTCTGGGCGGAACCGTGGCGCTGGCTTGGCGGCGAGGGCGACTACCGCTCGCCGCACTCACCACCCTTGCCCTCAGCACCCTCACGCACACCATGGGCCCGGAACTGCTTCGCGACCCCTGGAACCCGTACATCACGGTTCTGCCGGTCGCGCTGTTCGTGATGCTGTGTTGGTCCGGGGCCGATGGCGACCGATGGGCCTGGCCCATGACCATCGCAGTTGGTTCATTCATCGTGCAGAGCCACATCGGATATGCCGTCATTGTCTTCGGTGTGGCGTCCACCGCTGTCCTGCTCGCATGGCAGAACCGGAACTCGGTCGCACTCCTTCCCGTGGATCGGCGCCAGCGACGGGTTCTCCTTGCCAGCACAGGCATCGTCACCGTGGTGTGCTGGCTCCCGGTTCTGATCGACCAGTTCGTCGGAACAGGAAACGTTTCAGCGATCCTGTCGTACTTCCTCTCAAGTACCGACCGACCCGCCGGGATCCACGATGGCCTCGCCCAAGCGGCGGCGAACCTTCCACTGCCCGATGTCGGTTGGCTCGGAGCACTTCGGGTTGTCGGCTCGGACGGTGCCGTCGAGGGGGGCAATCTGCTCGCCCTGCTGGTTCCGATCACGATCTACGCAGGGGCGCTCGCTACGGCCCTCGCCGTTCGTGCCCGCAGCGCTGTTCGGTTTCAGATCATGTCTGGCGTGGCAGTCGTCTGCGGGATCCTCGCCACCTCACGCATCACTGGTCCCATGTTCGGCTATCTCATCGAATGGTGGTGGATCCTTGCCTGCCTCTGGTGGCTCTCGATCGCATGGTCAATCCTTGAATCTGCGCTTCGCTGGGATCGCACCCCGGTGCTGATGGCCCGGATCCTCCCCGCTGCCGTTGTGGCCATCTGTCTTATTGGCGGCTTCCGCCCCTCACACTCCACAGCGCGTGCCGCCGATCTCGCAATTCCACCCGAGGCATCGAACAGCCTTCTTCTCCACGACCTGCTTCCTCCCCTCATCGGTACCCTCGGTTCCCTTCCGGAGGTGCATGCCGTGAGGGTCGAGACCATTAACTCCACATGGGGGACCATGTCTGATGGTGTGCGATATGCGATCACCCATTCCGGCAATGAGGTCATCGTCGACCCGCAGTACGGATTCAAATTCGGTGAGCAGCGTTCAGCTGATCGGGTGCAGACTGACGCGGTGGTCTGGGTCGTGCACGGTGATGCCGTGCGGATCTGGGGGGCCCTCCCCAACGTTCGCACGATCGCCGTCTGGGACCCCCTTCCAGCCGAGCAGCGCGCCGCCTATTTCTTGGATGAAGCGCTTCTCCAGGAGCAGCTCGTGGCCGCCGGACGCTCTGATCTCGCCACGGCGCTCACCAATGGTGGTGGCGGCGTCGACTCCGGCAGTGCCGGTCTCGAGGGGGTCGATCAGGACCTCGTCCGGCGCGTCGAGGCCATCCGACGCAAGGGCGATCCGATCGGACTCTTCCTCTCCCTGACCCCGCACTGAGTGAGCTTGTCTGCGTCGGGGCGGAACGGTGGTTGACTAGAGGGGTGCTGATCGTCAGGGATGTCATCGTCGAGATCGGCGGGAAGACCATCGTTGACGGTGTCACGTTCCAGGTGCGAGCCGGCGACAAGGTCGGTCTGGTGGGCCGCAACGGTGCCGGAAAGACCACCCTCTTCAAGACCCTCGGGGGCGCGAATCCGCCGAAGTCGGGCACCATCCGCCGTGAAGGGGCCACTGGCTACCTGTCGCAGGATCCCCGCCAAGAGGCCATTCCTGATGACACGAACTGCCTTGCCCATGTGCTTTCGGGTCGGGGCCTCGCCGACGCGGCAGTGAACCTCGAGAAGCTCCGAATAGCCATCGAAGAAGATCCGAGCGAACGAAACATCTCCCGGTTCTCTGATGCGCAGGAGAAGTTCGAGAACGACGGTGGCTATGCGGCTGAGTCCGAGGTCCGCAAATTGGTCGATGGGCTCGGGCTGCGCCCTGACCGCCTTGAGCTGAACCTGGGTGCCCTGTCCGGCGGTGAACGACGCCGACTCGAACTGGCCCGCATCCTGTTCGCCGGTAGCGATCTGCTGCTCCTTGATGAACCGACCAACCATCTCGACGCCGATGCCCGGGACTGGTTGCTCAAATTCCTCCGTGGGTATCGCGGTGCACTGCTCGTCATCAGCCATGATCTCGATCTCCTCGACGAGGCGATCACCCGGGTCATTCACCTCGATCGAGAGGCCGAGGACGCCGTCGGCGAGATCGTCGAATACAAGGGCACGTACAGCCAATATCTCAAGTCCCGCCGACTTGATGAGGAACGTCAGGCCAAAGTCGCCGAACAACAGCGTTCCGAGATCGCCCGACTCTCGACCCTCGCCGACTCAATGCGCGGCCAGACCGCGAAGCGCGCCCGTGTGGCCAAGAATCTCGACAACCGGGTGGCCCGTATCGAGAAGAACCGGGTCGAGGGACCAGCGGCCCGCCGCACGCTCGAACTGCGTTTCCCTCCCCCACCCGCTTCGGGGCGAACAGTAGTCACCGCAACTGAACTCTGGAAGAGCTACGGAGCCCTCGACGTGTTCGCCGATGTGAATTTCGATGTCGGCCGTGGCGAACGACTCCTCATCATGGGACTCAACGGCGCAGGAAAGACCACGCTTCTGAAGGTGCTGGCCGGCGAACTCGAACCCGATATGGGGATTGTCGAATTCGGTCTTCATGTGTCGGTCGGGTACTACGCCCAGGAGCATGAAGGCATCACCACGGGCAGGAGCCTGCTCGAGCACATGCAGGAGCAGGCCGGTCTCGGCACTGAACAGATGCGGGCGCTCATGGGAATGTTCGGCCTCAGCGGTGATAAGGCGTTCCAGGACGCCTCAACGCTCTCAGGCGGCGAGAAGACAAAACTCGCTCTCGCGCAACTGGTGGCCGGCCGTCACAACGTCCTCCTCCTCGACGAGCCCACCAACAACCTCGATCCGATGTCTCGCACGGCTACCGGCGAGGCGCTGGCCTCGTGGCCCGGCACCATGATCATCGTGAGCCATGACGTGGAGTTCGTCGAAGCGTTGCGGCCCGACCGCGTGCTCATGATGCCAGAAGGGCAAATCGACTACTTCTCGCCCGAGATGGTCGAACTCGTAGCGTTGGCCTGAGGATCGGGCCGGGGACGAAGCGGAGCGATGACGTGATCGTGGATCAGTCGTCGCCCGCAGGCGCTGCGGCGCTCCGCTCCCAGCGCAGGTAGGCCTCCATGAATCCGTCGAGGTCGCCGTCGAAGACCGACTCGACGTTTCCGACCTCGTGACCGGACCGGAGATCCTTGACCATCTGATACGGCGCCATGACATAGGACCGGATCTGGCTCCCGAATCCGACCGAACGCTGCTCACCGCGAATGGTGGAAAGTTCAGCTTCACGTTCCTGCCGCTGGAGTTCAGCGAGCTTGGCACGGAGAATCTGCATCGCCCGATCCTTGTTCTGGTGCTGACTGCGCTCGTTCTGGCAGGAGGTGACCACGCCAGTGGGCAGATGGGTGATGCGAACTGCTGAATCGGTCACGTTGACATGCTGACCGCCGGCACCGGAGGACCGGTAGGTGTCGATACGGAGGTCCTTCTCATCGATATCGATATCGGGAACGTCCTCGAGGAACGGCGTGACCTTGAGAGCAGCAAACGCAGTCTGCCGCTTGCCCTGCGCGTTGAACGGAGACATCCGTACGAGGCGATGCACCCCGTGTTCGGAACGCAGCCGACCGTAGGCATGGCGCCCGTTGACAAGGAATGTCGCCGAGGAAATTCCCGCCTCATTGCCAGGCGAAACCTCGTCGAGTTCGACGTCGAACCCGCGCTTCTCGGCCCAGCGCAGAAACATTCGCAGGAGCATGTTCGCCCAGTCCTGGGCATCAGCCCCGCCCTCACCAGACTGGATTTCGCAGATTGCTCCGCTGTTGTCGTATTCCCCTGTGAACAACGCCCGGAGCTCCAGCTCGCCGAGTTCGGCGTCAAGGGAGGCGAGGGCGTCAGTGACCTCGAGTTCGAAGGAGTCGTCACCCTCCTCTCTCGCCAACTCGAAGAGCGTCCCGGCATCATCGACACGGGCGTACAGACGCTCGTAGGCCTCGATGTCTTCGACCAGTGCCGAAAGTTCGCCGTTGACCTTGCGGGCCCGATCTGGGTCATCCCAGAGATCAGGTCGGCTGGCCTCAGTTTCGATCTGGGGTCGGGCAGCCCGCAGTTCATCGATCCGCAGGTACACCTCGGCCTCGGAGACGCGTCGCTTGAGCGCGGTGATGTCGTCGGAGAAATCTCTCATCGGTCTCGATCTACTTGCCGTGGCAGAGCTTGAACTTCTTGCCCGACCCACACGGGCACGGGGCGTTGCGAGGGGTCTTGTCCCATTCGCTCAGCACGACCGGCTCCTGCGTGGGAGCTTCGACCGGGATGTCCAACTCGACACCGTTGGCGGCGGCTTCGAGCTGCGCTGCGGCCACCATCGAGGAGGAACCCTCGCTCGGGTCTGCAGGAGCGCTGTAGCTCATGTCGGTGACGGCCATTTCCGGCTCGGGTTGGGCGACCGTGATCTGGGCATGCATCACGTAGGTGACGAAATCAGAGGCGACGGACTGCATCATCGACCCGAACATCTCGAATCCTTCTCGTTGCCATTCGACAAGAGGATCCTTCTGTCCCATGGCCCGCAGGTTGATGCCTTCCTGCAGGTAATCCATCTCATAGAGATGCTCACGCCACTTCTGGTCGATGATCTGCAGCATGATCTGCCGCTCGATCTCGCGCATGGTCTCCGAGCCGAACTCGGCCTCACGGGCCTCGTAGTGAGCAGTGGCCTCGCCCATGAGCAACTCATAGAGCTCATCGGTGGTGACACACGCCGCGATCTGCTCCTGAGTGGTGACCACCGGCCAGAGAGCGGCGACGTCGCTGTGCAGCCCGTGGACATCCCATTCATCAGCATGATCCGAGACGCAGAAGGTGGAGATCGCTCCGTCAACAGCCTCGGCGAGATAGCCCATGGCTTCCTCGCGGAGGTCAGCGTCGTCGAGGATCTGATCCCGGCGCTGATAGATGATCTTGCGCTGCTGGTTCATGACCTCGTCATACTCGAGGACGTTCTTGCGGATCTCGGCGTTGCGCTGCTCGACGGTGTTCTGTGCCCTCTCGATGGCCTTGCTCACCATCTTCGCCTCGATCGGCACGTCGTCGTCGAGGGTCTTGCCCATGACCCAATTCATGGCGCCGGTGGCGAACAGACGCATCAGATCGTCCTCGAGCGAGAGGTAGAAACGACTCTCACCGGGGTCGCCCTGACGACCGGATCGACCACGGAGCTGGTTGTCGATCCGGCGACTCTCATGACGCTCGGTACCGAGCACGTAGAGCCCACCGACCTCACGAACTGTCGCGCCATCTGCGGCGCAACGGGGTTCGTACTCTGCGAGCAAGGTGGTGAAACGCTCCTGGCCCTCTTCGCTCGCCGGATCGAGTCCTTCGGCAATGACATCGCGCTCAGCGAGGCCTTCGGCGTTGCCTCCGAGAAGGATGTCGACACCTCGGCCGGCCATATTGGTGGCGACGGTGACCGCTCCCAGTCGACCGGCCTGAGCAACGATGTCGGCCTCACGGAAGTGGAGTTTGGCGTTGAGAACCTCGTGACGAACACCGCGCTTGGACAGCGCTCGTGAGAGCTTCTCGGACTTCTCAACGGAGATGGTGCCGATGAGCACCGGCTGGCCCTTTGCCGAACGTTCGACGACATCGTCGACGACGGCGTTGAACTTGGCCTCCTCGGACTTGTAGATGAGATCGCCCTGATCGAGGCGGGCCAGACCACGGTGCGTCGGGATCGGCACGACGTGGAGGTCGTAGGTTCCGGCGAATTCGGCCGCTTCGGTCTCGGCCGTACCGGTCATGCCCGCGAGCTTGTCGTACATGCGGAAGTAGTTCTGGAGCGTGATCGTGGCGAGAGTCTGATTCTCCTCTTTGATCTTCACGCCCTCCTTGGCCTCTACCGCCTGGTGGAGACCCTCGGACCAGCGACGCCCCTCGAGGATGCGACCGGTGAACTCGTCGACGATGCGGACCTCGCCATTCTGCACGACGTACTCCTTGTCGCGCTTGAACAGTTCCTTTGCTTTGAGCGCGGCTTGGAGTTGATGGACGAGATTCTGGGAGACCTCGTCGTACATGTTCTCGACACTGAGAGCTCGCTCTACTGCCTCGACTCCTGCGTCGGTGGGGGCAACTGTGCGCTTCTCCTCATCGACGTCGTAATGGACGTCACGCTGCAGCCCGCGCACGATCGACGCGAACTGGTAATAGATCTTGGCGGCATCAGCGATCCGGCCCGAGATGATGAGCGGCGTGCGGGCCTCATCGATGAGGATCGAGTCGACCTCATCGACGATGCAGTAGTTCAGGCCTCGCTGCACCTGATCGGCTCGGGACATCGCCATGTTGTCGCGCAGGTAGTCGAAGCCGAACTCATTGTTGGTGCCATACGTGATGTCGCTGGCGTATTGCGCGCGCTTGTGTTCCGCCGAGAAATTGCCGGGAACGACCAGACCGATACTGAGTCCGAGTCGCTTGTGGACCCGACCCATCCATTCGGAGTCGCGGGTGGCGAGGTAGTCGTTCACCGTGATGACGTGCACGCCTTTGCCGGCGAGGGCATTGAGATAGACCGGAAGGGTCGAAACGAGGGTCTTGCCCTCGCCGGTCTTCATCTCGCCGACCCACCCGAAATGCAGTGCTGCGCCACCCATGAGCTGCACGTCGTAATGGCGCTGTCCGATCTCACGTCGGGCAGCTTCCCTGACCACCGCGAAGGCTTCGATCAGGAGATCCTCGAGGTCGGCGCCGTTGTCGAGCCGCTGGCGGAACTCGACAGTGCGTGCCGCAAGCGCCGCATCGGTCAGGGCCTCGATCTCGGGTTCGAGCGCGTTGATGTCGGGCACCAGCGCCTGAATCGCTCGGAGTTTCTTACCCTCACCAGCACGAAGAAGTTTGTCGAAGACGCCCATAAGTGTTCGAGTCTACCGATGGCGCTCCGTTGGCGGTTCCGCGCCCCGTGCAGAAGTCGTTCAGGTGCCGGGCGCCGGGGTCCGGGCGATGACCAGACCATGAAGTGGGCCATGACCAACTCCCGCGAGCGCTCGGGCCGCGGCGCTGAGAGTCGCCCCCGTTGTGCACACGTCATCCACGATGAGCACACTGTCGTGCGGGCCGATCGCGCTCCGGTTCGCACGAGCGGGACCGGTGTGTGCGACGAAGACCGGCCCGCTGAGTCGCTCGATCCGGGTGCGACCAGTCTGGGCGGCACCGGTTGATCTTCGCAGGAGACGCCGAGTTGGCAGACCAAGGGTTCGCCCCACGATGCCGGCAATGATCTGTGCCTGATCAAATCCGCGCTCACGTCGCCGTCGAGCTGCGGTCGGAGCCCAGGTCACGAGCCCGACCTCGGCCACAATCTCATCAGGCAGCATTTCCGCCGACCAACGCGCCAGAGCCATCAGGCCTGTACGGGAGTTGCGGTACTTGGCGTCGGTGATGAACTTCGCTGACCGTTCGTCGTAGGCCGTGAGCGCAGTGAGCGAACGAAGTCCCTCTGGAATCTGGAGGATCGGGCTCTCGTTGAGCGTGGCCAGACAGTCGGTGCACGGCGATACAGGTGGCTCCCCGCATCGAGCGCAGGGAACCGGCAGGAGGAGGTCGAGCAGGCGCATCGGCGCACGGTAGGAAGCATCCCCCCCGGCCGGAAGAGCAGTGAAGCCCTAGTGCATCAGCATCGGGGGTGTGCCGTCATCAAGGATGGAACGCATGCGCTGGGTGACCGCAGCGGGGGTGTCCTCGTGTGTGATGATCCAGAATCGGTTCACCTTGACGGCCTCGGCGACCTGATCGGCGACATCAGCCGGATCAATCCCCTTCGAGATGAACGTCTCGATGACCTCAGCGATCGCGCCGGCATCGGCGGGGGGACCATCGGGATGGTTCCGGGCCGAGTTGGCGATGTTGGTCTTCACCCACGACGGGCACAGCACGGACACGTGAACTCCGGGATGGGCCATAGCGAGCTCGTTGAAAAGGGTCTCGGACAACGCCACCACGCCGTATTTCGAGACGTTGTAGGCACCCATGAATGGTGCGGCGAAGAGACCGGCGACGGAGGCCGTGTTGACGATGTGACCCTCACCCTGTTCGGTGAGCAGCGGCAGGAACACCCGCACGCCGTTGATGACTCCCCAGAGGTTGACGCCGATGACCCATTCCCAGTCGGCGAGATTGAGTTCGGTCATAGCTCCGCCGCCACCGACTCCGGCGTTGTTGCACACGAGATGCACGGTGCCGAACGACGCGACCGCGAGATCACGCAATGCCTCGACCTGCTCACCCTTCGAAACATCGCAAAGAGTTGAAACAACCTCTGTGCCCGCCGGTAGACCGGCGACTGCCGCAGCCAGCGCGTCGGCCTCGACATCGGAGAGGACGAGTTTCATACCCTCCGCTGCGAATCGATGAGCCAGAGCGAGACCGATGCCGCTTGCTGATCCGGTGATAACTGCGACGCGCCCGTCGAGATTCTCCATGATGAACTCCTTGGTCAAATGCTGAGTGGTTTCAGTATCGGTAATGGTCGGACTTGAACGGTCCGGTGACCGGAAGGCCCAGATAGGAAGCCTGATCCTCGGTGAGACGGGTGAGGCGAACACCGAGCGCATCGAGATGCAGCGCGGCAACCTTCTCGTCAAGATGCTTCGGGAGTGTGTAGACCTTCTTCTCGTAGAAATCTCGGTGCGTGAAGAGTTCGATCTGGGCGATGACCTGGTTCGAGAAACTGTTGGACATCACGAAACTCGGATGGCCAGTGGCGCAACCGAGATTCATCAGGCGTCCCTCGGCCAGCACGATCACCGAATGACCGTCGGGGAACACGTACTCATCAACCTGCGGCTTGATGTTGACCTTCTGCACGTCGCTCATCTTCTTGAGGCCAGCCATATCGATCTCGTTGTCGAAGTGACCGATGTTGCTCACGATGGCCTGATGCTTCATGCGGGCCATGTGCTCAGCGGTGATCACGTTGAGATTTCCCGTCGCTGTCACGTAGATGTCGACCTGATTGAGGACGTCCTCGATCCGTGCCACCTGATAACCCTCCATCGCCGCCTGAAGTGCGCAGATGGGATCGACCTCGGTGATGATGACCCGGGCTCCCTGACCACGCAACGAGGCCGCACAGCCCTTGCCCACATCGCCGTAGCCGCAGACGAGGGCAACCTTGCCGCCGATCATCACGTCGGTGGCCCGGTTGAGACCGTCGATGAGGCTGTGGCGACAGCCGTAGAGATTGTCGAACTTGGACTTGGTGACCGAATCGTTCACGTTGATGGCCGGGAACATGAGACTGCCGGCTTCCTGCATCTGGTAGAGGCGGTGAACACCGGTGGTGGTCTCCTCAGTGACACCGGTGATACCAGCGGAGATGCCATGCCACAGATCAGGCTCAGCGCCGACTGTGCGGCGCAGAACCTCGAGCACGACGCCCCACTCCTCAGAGTCGTCCTCGGACGAGTCCGGAACGACGCCGGTGCGTTCGAACTCAACACCCTTGTGCACGAGCATCGTGGCGTCGCCACCATCGTCAAGGATCATGTTGGGTCCCGCACCGTCGGGCCAGCGCAACACCTGCTCGGTGCACCACCAGTATTCCTCGAGCGATTCGCCCTTCCAAGCGAAGACCGGCACGCCCTTGGGGCGATCAATCGTTCCCTCCGGACCGACGACGATCGCTGCAGCAGCATGATCCTGGGTGGAGAAGATATTGCAGCTCGCCCACCGGACCTGGGCGCCGAGAACCACGAGGGTTTCGATCAGCACAGCGGTCTGGATCGTCATATGGAGCGAACCGGTGATGCGAGCTCCGGCGAGCGGCTGGGAATCGAAGAATTCGGCTCGGAGTGCCATGAGACCGGGCATCTCATGCTCGGCGAGTTGGATCTCCTTCCGACCGAAGGAGGCGAGCTCGAGATCGGCGACCCGGAAGTCGATACCGGTGTCGGAGAGAGTGGGGGTCAGCGTCATTGGGGATCCTGTGGAGACAAGGGGAAGCGGCCCCGCGAATGCGGTGGCGCTGGAAGCACAAGGCTGGGGCCCTCTGACCCGATCGATCAGCCGAGGGCGAGTGTAGACGGGTCAGACCGAGCGAACGCGTGCTTCGAGTTCAGCGAGAATCGGCACCGGGCCCGGATCGAGACCCTGCTCGGCTGCTGCATAGAGCGAAACGAAATCGCCGATGACGATCAGGTCGAGGAGTTGGGCGAGCATTCCCTCACCTTGCGCCGTGACGCTATGGATGGAACCAACTACCTCATCGAGGATGTCGTCGATGACATCAAGGCGTCGCGATGTTTGCGGATGCTCGAAGTCGTGACGGAGGAGGAAGAGTTGGAAGATCTGTCGAGTGACGTCGCCGTCCTGACCCCAACCGCAGACTTCGTTATGGGTGAGTTCCGGGACCTGGTTGGCGAACGCGGCCACCTTGGCATTGTCGTTGAACTGGGTCTTCCAACGTTCGGCAGCTGCTCCACCAAGACCGTCGCCTCCGTAGATGATCGGAAAGGCCCGGCCGAGGCGCCGGGCCATGCGACGGGCGTCGTTGTGCTCGGCGATGAGTGAATCCCGGCGACGAGCGACCTGATCGATCGAATCGCGGATCCAGACCGCAGCACCGGGGAAAAGCCCAACCGCATCGAGGGTGAGTAGCGCGGGCACAAGCATCGAGCCCAGCGCTGCTCGGCTCACCGGTGCCTCGGGAACCACGTCGATGTGGATCAGCGAATGGTCATCGGCGAAGCGTTGCAATGCCCCACCTCTACTGATGCAGACCACGGTGGCGCCATCGTCGAGTGCCGATTGGGCGGCATCGAGGGTCTCCTCGGAGTCGCCACTACAAGAAATTGCGAGAGCGAGCGTCGAGTCATCGGTGAAGTTCGGCGCCCCGTACCCCCGATGAACCACAAGCGGAACCGCCATGAGAGGGCCGGCGATCTCGCGCAGGATCGAACCCGCCTGTCCGCTCGTCCCCATTCCGAGAACCACCACGTTGGCGATGTCCTCGTGCGCCGGCAGAGCCACGTTCGAGATCGCCGATGTTGATGCAGCTGCAGCTACCTCGAGTTGTTCGGGAAATGCCGCAACGGCATCGAACATCCCGACGGAGTCAAGGATCACGCGCTCAGGCCTCGAAGGTCGGCTGCAGGCCATCGGCGCCGACTTTCGCCATCAGCCGGTCGTGTTCGACGTCCTCGACGATCGTTGCTTCGTCGGGGAGCATGACCGGAATATCGGCACGAACGTCATAGCGCCGTTTGAGACGCGGGTTGTAGAGGAGGTCCTCGTCAGCGACGTAATAGAGCGGGCCCTTGTCGACGGGGCACGCGAGGATCGCAAGCAGTTGCGGATCGAGGGACATGGTTCTCCTTCAGTGGCGGGTCACTGCGAGGCAGCGATCTCGGCTATCAGTGCACGGATCTCGTCGACGTGCTTTGCGCACAATTCCCGCGTCGAAGCTTCGAGATTCAGTCGCAGGAGCGGTTCGGTGTTCGAAGGTCGGAGGTTGAACCACCACGGATCGTTCGGATCGGCGGCGTCGCCTTCGGTGAGATCGACGGTGAGACCATCGAGATGATCGAGTTCGGCATGGGCGAAGAGCAACCCGAACTGGTCGATGACACCTAATGGATTCGGGACCTTCGTGTTGATCTCGCCGGAGTCGCTGTAGCGCTCATAGGGAACACGAAGTTCGGAGAGGGGCCTGCCGGAGACCGACACCAACTCGAGCACCACCATTGCCGCAATGATGCCGCTATCAGCCCGGTAATTGTCGCGGAAGTAGTAGTGGCCAGAATGCTCACCGCCGAAGCAGGCTCCGGTATCGGCCATGACCTGTTTGATGAATGAATGTCCGACGCGGGTACGCACCGGAGTTCCACCCGCCTCGCGAATCACCTCGGGGACAGCCTTCGAGCAGATCAAGTTGTGCAGCACGATCTGGCCGGGATTCTTCTTCAGCATCACATCGGCAACGATCGCCGTCGTGAGAGAACCGGAGACGAGCTGACCCTGATCGTCGACCAGGAAGACTCGATCGGCGTCGCCGTCGAAGGCCAGACCAACATCGGCACCTGTTTCGCGAACACGTGCTTGGAGATCAACAAGGTTCTCCGGCTGGATCGGATCAGCGGGATGGTTGGGGAAGGTGCCGTCGAGTTCGCCGTACATGACGTCGAGTTCGAAAGGAAGCCCGGCGAACACCGCGGGAGCAGTGAGGCCACCCATGCCATTTGCTGTGTCGGCCACCACCCGGAGGGGGCGCAGTGAGCCGAGTTCGACGAACGTGCGCACATGATCGACGAAGGCGGCGAGTGCGTCGTCGCGCCGGGTGATCGAGCCTGACGCGTCAACTGGGGGAAGACCAGAGGCGGTTGCTTCCTTGATCTCACGAAGACCGGTTTCCTCACCGATCGGACGAGCACCAGAGAGGCAGAGCTTCAGGCCGTTGTACTGGGCCGGGTTATGCGAGGCGGTGATCATGGCGCCGGGGCGATCGAAGTGACCGGCAGCGAAAAACAGCAGATCGGTGGATGCGAGGCCGAGATGCACGACGTCGACGCCCTGGGCAACCGCCCCTGCGGCGAATGCATCAGCGAACTCGGGGCCCGATGGACGCATGTCATGGGCGATGAGAATCTCGGTGGCGCCGGTGGTGTCGGCGACGAACCGAGCGAAAGCGGCACCGATCCTCGACACCAGTGCCACATCGAGTTGATCCGGCACGGTTCCACGGATGTCGTAGGCCTTGAAAATGGCATCGAGAGCAGTCATATCGGGGGCTGACATGAGCAGTGACCCTAGTGGACCACCGTCGGGGCCTCTGCGCCCGGGGAACCACGGACGAGGCTCGGGAAGTGCGAGAGGGCCCGCCCTCCACAATGCGACGAGACCCACGAGTCCGAGAAGCGTGATGATCCAACTGAGGTACTCAACCGATGTGTTGCCGAAGTTCATCGTCACATGGTCGGAGGTTGGAACGACGACCATGAGGTTCGGCGACACCCGCCAAGGTCCTTCGGCCCCGCTCACCTTCCAGTTCGGGAAGTAGGAGGCCTTGACGTACACCGGCACGCCAACCCGACTGACGGAGAACGAAATGCGATCGGTATCGGTGCTGATATCCGAGATCCCCACCGGTTCGACAGGGACGGCCACCGGTTGCTCACCCGGCGTGATCCGTTGCCATGAAGCAGGTCCGCCGGCGGCCAATGGCACGCTCCATGCCGAAGGGTCGCCGTACCAAGGCAGGACCGCGTCGAGCCACTCCGTGGAGCTCGCGACACCGGTGACCACAGCTGGTTCATTCTGCAGCGGTGTCACGAGCTCGCTGTCGGCCACCTCGAACACAACCCAGGGACCGGATGTGGCCACTTCCGTGAGCGACGCATTGCTGCGAGCGAAATCGATCATCGTGGTTGAGATCGCCATGTAGTACCGGACGCCGAGCATCTGGAGGTGCTCGACCCCGAGGTCGAATTCCGAGCGCGTCGGCGCTCCGGGCACATACGGGAGCCCGCGCTGTGGATTCGATGGTGACGTCGAGAGTTCGTCACCATTGAGCCAGTGATAGGGCGCGGTAGCCGAGGACTCGAAATAGAGCCCTTCCATTGATCCGATACAGCCGTCGGTCCAGAACGGAAGAAGCATCAAGGCCATCGGCGTGCCGTACCGATCGTGCTGCTCCTCGTACTCCCACATGGCGCGACCGCAGCCGTTGGACTGCCCGAGATCCGACATCGTCGACACGATGTCGTGGTACTCGGGCCACGCGGGCTTGCCCTCATAGCCAGTGAAGTTCCAACGCGCCCAAGCCGGCACAAAGCTCGAATCCGTGGTGGAGAGGAACAACCAGTGATAGGCCCCATCGGAACCCGGCCCGCCGAGTTCGACGTTGATCGGTCCGAGCGAGATGTTCTCCGGCATGGCCCGAAGCGGCATCGCCAGCGACACGATGCCCACCAATGATGCCGCCACTGCGGTGACGACCAGTACCGCTCTGTTCGGCCGTTCTGGGTCACGGGCGAGAATGGTGGCGACGGCTCTCCCGAGTTCGGCGACGCCGATGGCCGCGAGGAGATAGAGACAGAGGTACCAGAACGGCAGGATTCGCGCGTTCCAGATGCGTCCCTGTGGCATCAGGACGAACGCCGCTGCCGATGCCGCAGCCAGGCTGGCCAGATAGATCCCTCCGCGACGCCTCCACACGATCGACATGAACACCCCGAGCAGGGCGAGTAGGGCGATGACGCCGATAGGAGGGGAATTGACCAGCTGCGGGTCGAGATTCTCCCGCTGCAGCAGCATGTTCAGGTAGTTGGTCTTCTTCTCCCATCCCATGTCGTTCATCGTTGAGGTGCGCAATGCGAACGGCATGATCCACCACGACATCAGAGCGACTCCGACCACGCCGGATCCGAGCAACCACCACACCCGCCGGAACCAACCAGTGCGGTACCCGATCGAGATGATCAACCAAAGCACCGCTCCGACCACGGCAAACAGGAACGGAAGCACATGGCAGAGTCCGGTGATCGCGAGCAGCACAGCGGCGAGTACCCGATGACGTCCGGTCTCGAGTCCCCGACCCACGACCCCCAGGAACACGATGGCGAACGTGAGCGAGATCGAACACGAGAACTCCCCCGCCATGGTCGAGGCGATGTTGCCTCCATAGATCGAGAACGAACGATCGAAGAGGAACAGAGTGGCCCCGACGGCGAACAGCGGTGGCGCCGGG
>Ga0164295_10001254_pt1 | contig 21042 bp, 27 predicted proteins | sample GEODES006metaG_FD_111798 | JGI IMG/M metagenome (GOLD analysis project Ga0164295, IMG submission 111798) | Oligotrophic lake water microbial communities from Sparkling Lake, Wisconsin, USA - GEODES006 metaG | ecosystem: Environmental > Aquatic > Freshwater > Lake | place: USA: Sparkling Lake... | reverse complement strand
GGATCAATTATTGCACCACTTTCAAGTATCAGCCATACCAGCCACACATTGCTGCCAGACGCCACGGCATTTTTTAATGTGATTAACGCCCGCGTTTCTGCAATAGTGCGCAAGATTTTGAGACCATCGTTAATGCAATTCATGAATAGCGACAACTACATCATCCGTGTGGCATCAATTTTTAGAGCGCTGAAACTTGCCCCAGGGCCAAATCTCGGTACTTTTGTTTAAATCCGTTTGGTCTCAATTCGGGCAAAAAAGTACAGGCAAAAAGTACCTACCGTGGGGCCTGAACTTGCCCTCTCACCGATTTCGCGTCATTGCTGCAAACAAAAGAATTGTACCGTCGCATTAATTTCACACATTCAGCGCAAGTTCTCTATTTCCATTGTCAATTGCAATCATTATCAATGTTTCAGCACAATCCGGTGGATGAGTAAGAATAATTGGACTAATTCCGTTTGCTCTTTTAAGCATGCAAACGGTGTTCTAACGAATGTGCGAGAACGAAACTCTAATAATTCGCTCGGCGTTAAACTCGGATATAAACGAACAATTTCAATGTATCCGTATTTACATGCATGTTTGAATGCTTGAGAATTGTTTGCTGCAGGCCTCTTTTCGGTCGAGCGGACGATGTGCCCGTGTAGGCATGCGGAATCTAAGACACCGTTTTTTCTCGAATGTTGCGGAGTGGCGAACAAACGCTGTGGCATCAAATTTTGCACACCTTGAAGTATAATGGGTGGCTTGATGCGTTTTCCGTGTGTCCATGAATACAAGCGACATTAAACGCTGCTCTGTGAAATTCAATCCATTCATTGTTTTTTAATCGTATTGCAATAAATTCACTCCTTGCCATAGGACACGCCACGGTCTGGCGGTAGCGCAAGGAGCAAACGAATAATTTCCGTGTGTCCGTATTCACATGCGACTCGAAGCGCTTCATTGTCGCGTGCTGCCGGATTAACCCCGCGGTCAAACGGAAGTTCAAGGAGCAAACGGACGATGTCTGTAAATCCCCGTGTACATGCATATCTTAATACTTCATTGTCGGTTGCCGCTACCCCTCGTTCTACCGGCAAATCAAGGATCAAACGGACAATTTCCGTGTGTCCGTAACACACCGCAAATCGAAGCGGTGCATTGTCCCAAATAGCTGGATCTATGCATCTTTCAAACGGCAAATCAAGGAGTAAACGCACAATTTCTGTGTGTCCATTGCGACATGCATATCGTAGCGCTTCATTGTCGCATGCTGCGGGCCTCTCTCTGGCGGTAGCGCCAGCAGCAGACGGACAATTTCTGTATGCCCGCGGTGACATGCGACTCGAAATATCACATTCTTGTCGTCGGTCGGATTAATTCCATGCGTAAGAAGCAAACGGAAAATGTCAATGTGCTACTTTGCAATGCGAAATAAGTATTTATTGGAACCGCTTTCAAGCGCTAAACCTACACGCCACACATTGCCAGACTGTACAGCATCTTCCAATCCTATCGTCGCTGGTGTTTCAGCAATTGTGCGTAAGATTTTCAACGAGTCCAAAATACCGTTTTTATCGAGTGCATCCATGCTACAAAACACACCGCGTTGCAATGCGGCATCAATTTTTCACACCTTGAAGTAATTGCACGATTTCCGTGAATCCACGGTCAATTGCAATCCTAATTAAATGATAACCATGAACACCATGAACACCATGATCACCGGGCCGACATACGTTCAAGAGCAGCCGAAAGATTTCCGTGTGCCCATGAATACAAGCGACATCAAACGCCGTTCTGTGAAATTCAACCCATTCATTGTTTTTTAATCGTATTGCAGTAAATTCACCCCTTGCCGTAGGATTTACACCTCTTTCTGGCGGCAGCTCAAGGAGCAAACGGACAATATCTATGTACCCCCTTTCACATGCATATCGAATCGGATCATTGCTCGAAATAGCTGGATCAACCCCTCTATCGAGCGGCAAATCAAGGAGCAAACGGACAATTTCCGTGTGTCCCAACTCATACGCATCTCGAAATGCGTCAGCACCTTTCTCGAGCGGCAAATCAAGGAGCAAGCGGACAATATTCGTGTGCCCGTTTCTACTTGCCCACCGAAGTGCATAATTGTCAATGGCAGATGGATTCACGCCGCGGTCAAGGAGCAGGCGGACAATTTCCGTATGCCCGCGGGAACATGCGATTCGAAATGCTTTATTGTAGTCTGTTGCACTTTCAAGCTCTAAATGTACAAGCCATACATTGCCAGACTTTACAGCATCTTCAAATGTGACAGGATATGGCGTTTCAGCGATTGTGCGCAGGATTTTCAATGAATCAGAAGCGATGATGCTCTTACACGGGTTCATGATGCCTAACACACGACAACACACACGACATCAATTTTTCACACGACACAAGACGTTTCGTCGGAAATTCATGCGGAAATGTTGGATACATTGGAGCAGGGCTTCCCAACCACTGTTCCGAGAAATTGAAGGAACAATGGAAGTGGCTGAGCTCGGAACAGCAGATGGGAACTCTAATAGGCTTCCCAGAACAGCTACTTTCAATTTTTTTGACTGTTCTTAAACTGCTATGGGAAGTCTTACATTGGAGTGCAAAATGAACACATGTTTACTTTAATATTCCTTTTCTGCCAAAACATTACACGAATTTGATAAAGCTCTCAACACCGCGCGTTTAAAACAAAACGTTTAACAAACATATTAAATTTAAATTAAGTTTGCATCAGGGTACAGTAATCGAGCTCTTTCCATGTATCCATTGAAGGATGCAAACCTAAACAATACAGTCATAATCTCTTTATTCGGTTTTTCCTGTTTTTCTAAGAACAAACGAACAATGTCTGTATGCCCGCGAAGAAATGCATCAATAAACGGCGTTTTAAATACCCAGTAAATATTCTTTTCGGAAACGGTAATCGTAACACGCTCATCGAAAACATCTTCAGCAGGATTTACGCCTCTTTCTGGCGGCAGCTGAAGGAGCAAACGGACAATTTCCGTGTGCCCGTGTTCACACGCGAGTCGAATTGCTGCGTTGTTGCATGCAGCTGGGTCAACGCCTCTTTCCAACGGCAAATCAAGGAGCAAGCGGACAATTTCCGTGTGCCCGTGTTCACACGCGAGTCGAAGTGCTGCGTTGTAGCATGCGGCTGGGCAAACTCCTCTTTCCAACGGCAAATCAAGGAGCAAACGGACAATTTCCGTATGCCCGTGTTTACACGCGAGTCGAAGTGCTTCGTTGTCGCATGCAGCAACGCCTATTTCCAACGGCAAATCAACGAACAAACGGACAATGTTCGTGAATCCGTTTGCACATGCACGTTGAAACGCTAACCCGTCGACCGTTCGACCACTTTCAATCCCTAAACGTACAAGCCAAACATTGTCCGATTTTACAGCATCTTCAAGTGTAACAGGCGATGACGTTTCAGCAATTGTGCGCAGGAGTTTCAATGAATCAGGAATGACGGATCGACAAATGCGCTCCTGTGTTGGATCCATGATTACCAAAACATAGCAATCACACGCTATCAATTTTTACCACATGGATGAAAAATTGACGCGCGCAAAGGACGTGTGTGAATACGATGCATGTCCAATGTTGCGAACATCACTCTTAAAAAGCTGGACTTGACATCGCTTTACACACACATCGTGCATTTGCGGATAAAATTGTTGCTACTGCAAAAATGGCATTGGAAACGGAATTGGTTCGCCTTGAACTTGAAGCAGAAACAACAGACGCAGTAGATACATGGACAACTTTAATCAAAACCCTCGAATGGTTGCTGAAATTTCCCACAATGCCATTGACATTTAGTACGTTTACAAGTGTCCTGACAGATGCACATGTGGAAAGCTGTTTCTAACACTTTCAGACATTGATCCGTCTGCAGATGATAATTTCGCAATTGGCTATGCAAGTGAATACGGGCATGCTGCAGTGGTAAAGGTTCTATTGGCGGATACACGCGTGGACCCGTCAGCAAACGACGAATATGCATTGGGACTGGCAAGTGCAGGCGGTCATTTAGATGTGGTCAAGGTGTTGCTTGCAGATCCTCGTGTTGATCCGTCAGCAGACGACAATTTCGCAATTTGCCTTGCAAGCGCAAACGGTCATGCAGATGTGGTCCAGCTACTTCTTGAAGACCCTCGTGTGGACCCGTCAGCCGACGACAATAATGGATTTGGGTCTGCAAGTGCAGGCGGTCATTTAGATGTGGTCAAGCTGCTGCTTGCAGACCCTCGTGTGGACCCGTCAGCCGATTCAATTCGCTTTGCAAGTGCACACGGTCATACGGATGTGGTCCAGCTACTTCTTGAAGACCCTCGTGTGAACCCGTCAGCCGACGACAATATTTCAATTCGCGTTGCAAGTGCAAACGGTCATGCAGATGTGGTCCAGCTACTTCTTGAAGACCCTCGTGTGGACCCGTCAACAAACATCAATTTCGCAATTCGCCAGGCAAGCGCTAACGGTCATATGGAAGTTGTCAAGCTATTACTTGCGGACCCTCGTGTTGACCCATCAGCAGACGACAATAATGCACTTCGCTTTGCAAGCGCAAACGGTCATACGGAAGTTGTCAATATGTTGTTAGCGGACCCTCGTGGACCTGTCAGCAAACGACAATAATGCACTTCGCGTTGCAAACGGTCGTACAGATAGACCCTCGTGTGGTAAAATGTTACCCTTGCGTAAATGCGTATGGCAATTCGCGCAACCACGACGATAAATGCTATTAACAGATGTATTGAAAGGCAATGGGTTTTTTGCATTTAAAACACTAAACGTGTTGCAAACCGTTGACAAAACTCGCTACCCGCGGGTCCAAAATTGACCCCCCCATGCACACACACCACAAAATTTATAGGATGGCTTCCGCATACGTTAAACTTTCGCAGCGCGAACACATTCTTCGGCGACCAGACTCCTATGTGGGTTCATTAAAAAGCGGACCTACAAAAATGTGGATTTGGGGCGACAATGTCGAATTGACGACCGTTGAATTTAACCCTGGTCTTTACAAAATTTTCGATGAAATCGTTGTAAACGCCTTGGATCACGCCACTCGCACACGCCATGCTGCAATCAAATCAAATCGCGTTACTGAAATCCGTTTCTGGCTGACTCCTACGGGATTCCGTGTGCGCAATGATGGCGAGGGAATTCCCGTCGAACTTCACACAGAAACGGGTGTCATGGTTCCTGAGCTCATTTTCGGCCACCTGCTAACATCGTCAAATTATGACGACACGGAAAAGAAAATCGTCGGTGGTCGCAACGGATTTGGCGCCAAACTCGCAAACGTCTTTAGTTCCGAATTTACGGTTCAAACGTGCGACTCGAAAAAACTGTATTCTCAAACGTTTCACGACAACATGACGGTTATTGACGCACCTGTTATTTCCGCGGCACCCAAGGGGGCCAAGCCCTTTACGGAGCTCAGTTCTGTTGTGGATATTTCGCGTTTTTATCCCGCAGGAACCACAACAATTCCCGACGACATGATGGCCGTGCTGCGTACGCGTGTTTTCAGCGTGGCAGCACTCGCGCGCGGCTGCAAAGTGTTTCTGAATGACAGTCCGCTGCCCGTGACATCCTTCGAGCAATATTGCCGGCGCATCATTAAACCTGGCGTCAAGCTCTTTTATGAACGCCCGAACGACCGTTGGGAAGTAGCGGCCGTATTGACCCACGATTTGTTTGCCGACCAGGCACCCGAAGATCGCCACATTTCGTTTGTCAACGGCATTTTCACTCGACGCGGCGGCAAACACGTAGCCGACGTATCGAGCGAGATTCTCGGCAAATTCTGCAAAGGACCGGGTGCAAAACTCGGCCTCAAGCCTGGGCAGCTCAAAGATGCCGTCACATTCTTCATCAATGCGACAATTGAAAATCCCGAATTTGAATCCCAATCCAAGGAAACGCTGACGACCCCACCCAAGGCATTCGGTTCCGTCTTCACAATTTCGGATGATTTCGTTACCCGTTTGGCCAAAGAGGGTGGTCTGCTCGACGAGGCACGGCTTGTGCTCGATAAATCCCTTAGCCGCGATGCCAAAAAGACCGACGGCAAACGCGAGGTGCGCATTCTGGGTATTCCTAAACTGGAAGACGCAACATTGGCTGGAAGTGCCCAAAGTGCGCAATGCACCCTGATTCTAACGGAAGGTGATTCGGCCAAATCGCTGGTAATGTCCGGTCTCAAAGTTGTCGGTCGCGACAAATACGGCGTGTTTCCACTCAAAGGCAAAGTCCTGAACGTCCGAGAAGCCTCGCAGGAAAAAATCAACAACAATGCCGAAATTACTACACTTAAGCGCATTATTGGTCTCAAAGCCGGTTTCAAATATACGTCGCTGTCCCAATTGCGTTACGGTCATCTCATGGCAATGACGGATCAAGATGCGGATGGTTCACACATCAAGGGTCTCATCATCAATTTCATTCACAACGAGTGGCCCGAGTTGCTCCAATTGGGTTTTCTGTCTTGTTTGATGACACCGCTCCTCAAGGCAACACGTGGCAAAACTGTGCATTCCTTTTATTCTGCGTCCGAATATGACACGTGGCGTTTGGCTCAGCCTGCGGGAGCACGCGGTTGGTCCATCAAGTACTTCAAGGGTCTGGGTACATCTACGGCAACGGATGCATGTGAATATTTCAGGTCCATGACAATTGAGCGCTTTACGTGGGATGAACACTCAAATCAAAATATCGAGCTTGCATTCGCTGCAAAATTGTCGGATGGTCGCAAAGGCCCCGAAGGACGCAAGGAGTGGCTGGATACATACGACCCGAGCCGTGTGATTTCCGTTCCTGCGGGTGGTGCAGACGTATCCTTTTCCCGTTTCATCCACGACGAGTTGATTCATTTTTCAATCAGCGACAACATTCGATCCATTCCGCATGTTATGGATGGGCTCAAGCCGAGCCAACGGAAAATCCTGTGGGGTGCTCGCAAGCGAAATCTGACGAGTGAGATCAAAGTTGCTCAGTTGGCAGGCTACATTTCAGAGCATGCGGCGTATCACCACGGCGAGGTGTCCTTGACAGAGACAATTGTGGGTATGGCGCACAACTTTGTGGGATCCAACAACGTGAATTTGATGATTCCGAGTGGTCAGTTTGGAACACGTATTGCGGGTGGCAAAGACTCTGCTGCCCCGAGGTATATTTTTACAGCCTTGGAACCGATTCAGGCAACCATTTTCCCCAAAACGGACGACGGAGTCTTGACGTGGGTATTGGATGACGGTCAATCGGTCGAACCCGAATATTATTTGCCCGTGATTCCGATGCTACTTGTGAACGGTGCCGCGGGTATTGGAACGGGATATTCTACCGACATTATGCCGCATTCGCCGCGAGACATCGTGAATGCGCTCCGCTCGCGATTGTTGGGCGAGGTTACGGATTTGACGTCGACTGAATTGAAACCGTGGTGGGATGGATTTCACGGGTCTGTTGCGTCAACTACGCGCCGTAGTGCCATTTCAACCATTACGCGAGGCGTGCATACATTCGACATCACGAATGGTACCGTGCACATTACGGAATTGCCGATAGGTAGGTGGACACATGCCTACAAGGAATTTCTGGACTCCTTGTTGCAAGCGGCTGCAGAGGAGGAAGCTGCTGCAACGGCTGCTCGACGTGCGAAATCCAAGGATGTTGTTGATGACACCAAAGCTACGAAAGCTACGAAAGCGGCCAAAGCCAAAGCATCCGACACGGAATCCGTTACATCCTCCGCCGTTCAGGGAAAACTCCTTAAAAGCTACGTGCCAAATTCAGACGATGTGAGTGTTGATTTTACGCTGACGCTGGATCCCGAATACTTTCACGAAGCGCGCACATTTCCCGCAGAGTTCGAGAAGAAATTCAAGTTGACAACATCGTTTGCAAACACCAACATGGTCGCGTTTGATTGCAACGGAAAATTGCGGCGATTTACATCCGTTGGAGAAATCCTCGAGACATTTTACGTGCGCCGGTTGGAGGGCTATGTGGCGCGCAAGGCGAATGAATTGGCCCGTTTGAACGCTGAGATTGTTGAATTGGATGCACGTGTTCGCTTTGTGCGTGCTGTGGTGGATGGCGAACTCGTGGTGGCAAATGCAAAGGATGAGGAATTGCTCGCGGGTTTACAGAAACTGGAATTGCCCATGCTATCTGACGGTGTTGACTTGAAGGGGTATGAATATTTGCTGAAGACACGGGTGGACCGTCTGAAAGCTGCTGCGGTCATCGAATTGACGGAAGACTTGGACACGGCACATGAAGAACGGCGACTTCTGGAAAAAGAAACGCCCGAGTCCTTGTGGCTGACAGATCTCAATGCATTCAGTGAGAGCTATGAACTGTTTCTTGTTGAGCGACGGACGCGGGAAGCAGAGGCGGCGGCTGCGGGCGATTCCGGAGGCAAGGCGCTCAAGGCTGCCAAAGCAGCCACCAAGGCACCCAAGGCACCCAAGGCCACCAAAGCACCCAAGGCCACCAAAGCAGCCACCAAAGCACCCAAGGCAGCACTTACGGTACCCACGGCAGCCACCAAAGTACCCAAGGGCACCAAAGCATAAATGGTCTTTAATGTTTTTTTGTTAATTTCAATGTACGACGACGATGTTGCCGTCTCCGTGTTCCGCCAAACTGCTGTCGCTGGCCTTTTGGCAAAAATGTTGTTGCGTCTTCAGTATACACATTCCAATTCGCCAAAAATTGTAATTTTCTGTCATACGACGCCACATCTTTTAAATCAAAGGGTGTTGGATTGGACACAAACGTTGCTGCTTGCGCGGACCGTTGTTGGTCTGTGCTCAACTCTTTACCGAAAACGATACGGTCGATCTGGCGTGGCTCCAGAGCCGCAAGAACTTCGAGAGCAGCATTAAATTGAGTAAACATGAAATTGCGACTATGCTTTTGTTTCTGTGGTTGATAAAACTCGGCTTTGCTGGCTAAAAATCGACGTACATTGCCGTTAAGTTTGCGCGTAATTGTGTAAAAATACGGTACCAACGCCGGTTTCAACGTCCCGCCGATCTGGTTAAGATTGGCGAGAATGGCGGTTGTTGTCGCAATTTGGTCTTGGGGCGCGGTGTCGGGGATTTGCGGGACACTTGGTGCACGTGAGTTTGCACCGATGTTCGAACCACTTGATGTTGATGCACCGATGGAACCGTTGGAACCACTTGATGTAGACGCACCGACGTTGGAACCACTTGATGTAGACGCACCGACGTTGGAACCACTTGATGTAGACGCACCGACGTTGGAACCACTTGATGTTGTAGATGCACCGATTGAACCGTTGGAACCACGGGAGTTTGCAGCACCGTTGGAACCACTTGATGTTGTAGATGCACCGATTGAACCGTTAGAACCACTGGAACCACGGGATGAACCGCTAGAGCCGTTGGACCCACGGGATGAACCGTTAGAACCATTCGATGATGTAGATGCCGTGTTGGAAAAACTCGCACGTTCAAACTCCGAATTTGCGTAACTATTAAGATCTGAATCTCCTCGCAATTCTAACGCAATAGCCTTCAGAATACGCAACAACATACGGTCTCTCGCATCCGTGATGGATGTTGTTTCAGTACGATGGATCATTTCATTGATAATGTTCAATCTTTGCACGGGGTCTGAAGCACCTTTCAACAGAGTATCAATGGCGCGAGTTGTTGGAGTATTCATGTGTTCTTTACTAATTAAATTTAAAAGAGTAAGAACGAATGGATGAATTTGTTTAGCGGCGAGAAGAGCGTCGGGACTTGCTGGAGGACTTGCTGGAGGACTTGCGGTGAACGCGGCGCCGGGTGCGACGTCCGCCTCTTCTTGCACCAAGTGCCGAAGCGTTCCGAATTGCATTGAGGGCACTGGGAGGGGGAAGAGGAGGCGGCGACAAATTGCTGCTAGGAGGGGGAAAAGGAGGCGGCGACAAATTGCTGCTAGGAGGGCCACGAGGAGGGCCAGGAGGAGCATTGGAAACGCCCTCAGGATCACCCATACACTCAAATCGCAAAATTGCGTCTAACATCGCTCCAAGTTTATCACGAAAAGCTGTGTGCTGGTCACCAGACCATCGTGGAGCCGGATAAGTGCGAGCAATAAACTCGGTAACTTTATCTTCATCAAGAACTCCATTCGTCGTAAAAGGTGCAACAAGCGCTTTTGCTCGTCCAATTACGTCACTACACTTAATTACGGGGCGTCCGATTTCCTCAACTCCATCAATAAATATCTTGCGTTCTGAACTGGTTAATCCAGAAGAAGGCAAATATGCGTCTGCGATACTTCTTAACTGGCCAACGCCAGAGCTCCATGCGCTGGTGTTTGGTGCTGCCATTTTCTCTACTGTAATCACCCGTTTTAATTCGTCCCCCCTTTCAACTCAGTTTTAAAACCGAACAGGTTTTTGAAGAGCATTGGCGATTTTAAAAAAAGCGAGTCAGCGACTGTGTCTTATGTCCCTTCGACGACATAAACTCGGGCATTGGCAACGGTACCGGTGCAGTCTGAATATCTTTCAGATAAAACTTGTCCATGTGAATTGCGCTCAAAATGTCGGGAACGCACTTGTCCGTAACCATTTGATTGAGTTCCGCGATTTGGTCCGGAATATTGAAGGGTAAATTGCGCCCATATTCCAAATAAATACCTCGCATTACCGTCAACAATTCCTCCGCCTTTTGCGGATCAATTAAAAAAGCTCCCTTGGATCTATCGAAGACCTCTCGGCGAATTTTGTTTTGAATAATTGTAACATTTGCCGGGGAAAAGTATGCGCGGTTCAACGGTGTGGATTCCCAGTTTCCTCGAATTGCATCGTCTGCCTCGCTTGCGCCGACTTCGGTTCGGTATCCAAATCCGGGTAGTTGGTCCACCGGTCCCGATGCACAAGACCGGGGATTCGTCAGGTTAATGCGACCGTTGGGAACAAATGCCATCCGTGTCTCTACCGTCCATTTTTCATTTCTATTCCAAATTCACCCGAACAAAAAGTATGTTGCGCATTTCACTTCGCATTCGATCGGTTTTTATAATTGCTATAGGACTCCTTTATGCTTTCCGCAACCGACGGGAACGACGAGACTGACGAGAACGACGGGAAGAACGACGGGAAGAACGACGGGAAGAACGACGGGAGGATCGACGGGAGGAACGACGACCACCTTCAATGTTCATACCCACAACCCGCGAACGAAGCGTATTAATCGCCTCTCTCAAATGATATTTCGCATCATCAAGTTCCACGCACTGTTCAACAGACCTCACGGTGTCAGAAATTCCACCATTCAACTCATCCAAAAACTCTTGCAACTGTGTAATATTTTCAATTGTCGGTTCATCTGCAACCTCGCGCAAGGTATTGCCAACGGAGTTGAAAAAATGCGGCGCCAATTGGTCTTCATCATTCGAATGCTCAAAAAAATTCGAGTCAAAAAAGTCAATGGCATTTGCAACGGGATTCATGAACAAATTTGGCATTGTTTCTAAAAGAAGAACATGTTTTAAACTCGCAAATGCTCATCAAAAAACCGAGCGGGTTTTTAAATCGCAAATTGCAGTCCCGCAGTTCCGTTCGTCAAAATGAGAACATTCATGCTTTCAACATACACCGTAAAGTCAAACGTATACGAGCCTCGTGGGTCCAACGGATTCGGTTCAACTTCCAGCTGTATTTCTCTGAAACGTGAAAAGTTCAGTGCACCGGACGGTTGGCTGTGGTCGGACGCATGCAGCGCAAACGGAATGTGATAGAGTGGACCGAACACCCCCGTGCTGGACCCAACATTCGCATGATACGGTGTTTGCAGCGCGTAAAAGTCCGCCGGTTTTTCTTCAAACAGGTCCGTGCCACCAAGAATGAGCCGCGCAGATTTAAGAACCGACGGTTCTGCGTAATAATTAATCAAACGGCCCGAATTGACTCCGCCCCCCGTTAGTGGCCAAAAGGGCGGCTGCGACCGATTCTTCCAGTTGCTTAAATTCACGTAATCATTCCGTTGTGCAACAGCATCGGAACGCCGGCCGAAAAACACAACTCGATGCGCCAAACCGTAGGATTCGAGTGTAAATCTCTGACGTGACTGAACACTCGGAAATTGGTACAATTGTACCTGGTGAACCAACGTGCGGATTTCGCGCTCAACAAACATGGTTTCCAGATTTTTGGGCAAATAAACAAACGTGCCCTCGAGACGCGCGTCCAAATTGAAACGGATGCGTGCCGGTGTGGGAACCGTCGAATCCGTAAGAAACCGTTGAAAATAACCATTTGGATCCAAATGGAGGTAATAATTGTTTTGGAGCGTCAAATTGTCAAACGGTGAAGGGCTAACGGTTGGATTGTATGCCGTAGGAAGAGCCGTGTCAATATCGAGGGCTTGCCCCCAACGCAACGGTTCTCGCTGCGTCTCGACGTCCATAATTCGATACAATTCACGCAAGGGGCGAAGTGTAATTTGAATTTCTACTTGCTGTAGTTGAAGAGCCGTTAGGGGCAATGCACATCCTGGCTCACTAAACCACAACGGGAGAGGCACACGGAGTTCACGACCCACAATGCTTGGAGCCGTTGGTCCACCACTGGGATCTACGACGTTGTGTGGATAGGAGCCACGCCCGTAAATACCCTCTTCAGGCGTGTGCAGTTCTGGAACGTCGCCGATCATCACGCGCCATTTGGCGTATGCATCCGCGTCTAAATCGGAGGCCGCGCGGATTGCGATCCATTCGCCGGGAAATTCCTGAACGCGTGTGCCACCGATAAACACGGCCACGCTGTCGATAATGAGTGCGCCGAGCATGTGTATCCAACGGAAGGATGGTGTTGCGGTATCCACGATTTTGCTGTAAATGTCGGGAATACGGAAAATGAATGTCAAGTCCTTGAGCAGCGCGGCGTTGCGTGGAATCATAGCGCGAAGGTGTATGGGGCGGTCCATGTTTAATTCGTTGCCACCGTCGAGACTAATGGTAATGGATTCTTGAGCGAAATGTGCGTATGTTTTGAAAACTTTGTAAAAATGCGTGAAACTGGGTTGACCGCTGACAACGGAATTTTGATTTCCCCATCCAACGAGAGCCATTTCACCACCGCCGGGCATTCGTCCTCTACCGTCGCGCATTAAATCACGTTTTGGTACATGTGCCGCAGTGGAAAAATTGACACCCCCATGGTGACCGCTGCTGGATGTCATGGAAGAATATATGTATGGATTCGAGCAACCCGACGGAATTGTATTGTATCGTAGGGTAAAATGCCATCGGGGTAATTACTTAGTTTGGAATCCACGGCAAATTGTTCGCGACAACGTGCTAACGGATGAACCTCATGACATTGCGTCATCCTTTGAGGCGTTTTTCGCACACGACAATGGCACTCTGAATGGATTCGTCTTGTCGCGTATGGATGGGACTGTGTTTGCCAGATCTGTGCGGTTTGATATTGAGCTTACAATGGTTGTCGTTTAATGACGGCTGTCGAAAATCATTTTTGGCGGAAAATGTACTTGCGGTCTACCGTTTGAAATTACTGACGCGAAGGTCGAGTTCTTTGAGAACGTCGAGTACGACGATTACCGCCAGAAAACATCTCACGAATTTCCTCCGTTTTCCCATAATATCGCCGCTAAATTTCGCAGACCAGGGCCAAATCTCGGTACTTTTGTTTAAATCCGTTTGGTCTCAATTCGGGCAAAAAAGTACAGGCAAAAAGTACCTACCGTGGGGCCTGATTCGCAGACGGGGGTCCGCTAAAAGCAATCGCATCACCATCCATGATTGCATTTTGAATTGCACCTTCACGAGGATCCGTCCGCGAGCAGCATTTGTACTATATCTGTGTGTCCATTTTTACTTGCGTCATTAATCGCTTGATTTGTAGCAGGGTTAATACGGCCGTCTTCGGACGAACACTTAATGTATTGCCGGTGTTAACGGCCTCTAAAAACATTTCGTTCGTTAATTTTAATTTTGAAAGATAAACTATTTCACCTGCATCCTTTAGCATTTTTTCAATTTCGTTATCAGATAATACCGGATATTTCAAACCGTTGCGACATGCATTCATGGCTTCCATAATCCAAACGCACGCGCTCTAAAACTGGAATTTTGGCAGTTGTTGTCCGGTGCACATAGTCATGTCCGGGACTTCAGCTTGCTTCCAATCTTCAGCCGCAAGTGCTGTAAGGTTTTCAATCACACTATCAATTTTTACAGCTTTTTCAACGTAATTAGCACGTGAGACATTCATGTGCTATTTACTTAAACTTTTGAAATCAATTTAATGTTGTCGTCGAGTTTTACGATGAGAATGACGAGAATGACGAGAATGACGAGAATGACGAGAATGACGAGAATGACGAGAATGACGAGAATGACGACCACCCGTTTTAGAATTCGGTTCAGGGCCTGTTTTGGACCCTGCATTGGACCGTGCATTGGACCGTGCATTGGACCCTGCATTAGGTCCCAATGCAAAAAAACTGCGGTTTGTACGACCAGTATTTTGATTTAAATTCGAATGCGGCTCCGACGGCTCCTTGAACGAATTCATTCGCTGCAGCCTTGGACGAGAGTTTGACATTTTCCTACAGTCATCCGTGAAAAAAGTTAGGCCTTGTAATACGTTACCCACCAATCATCCGCCAAATACGGGGGCAAATTCTGACTTGCAGATACAAGTTTGGATGACGGTCCCGCTCGCACCATGCGGTCAATTTGTTCATAATTAAGCGCGAACGCATTGTATTGGAGTTTGCTGATTAAACCCGTTGCCGGACCCACAACGACAAACGGGTCATCCTTCGAATACGCCGAATCGCTGAAACTTTCCGTTTTAAACACGTACACGTCGCCGTAATTTTGTTTCGGAACGGATTTGAGTGTCATACGGTGTGCCACATTGCCGTTGATGTACACGTCGACATTCATGTTGCGGACAAGAATAGCCAAATGGAAGAATTTGCCGATAGGTATATTGGGAATTTCGCACCGGGTATTCCATGCACCGGCTTCATTCATGACCACGACCAACGTATTCTCATTGTTGCGTACAAAGACGCCGGGACACATCAACGGTTTGTATACGGAACTGCCCTTATGAAAAATGTGGCGAAGACCGTCTCCAGTGCCCTGAAACGTAGACTTGTTAATCAGCAAGTAGCAAGACCACGAAAATTCCAATCCACTTGGCGCATTGACAGATGGATAGATGGTTTTTGAACCCCGTTGGTTCGGGTCTTGATACAGCACTTGTGGGCCATCATACAAATTCGGTAACAGCTCCGTGGTGGCCTCTGAATAGGTGGATAATACCATTGCAAAATTATTAAACATCACCATGCATGAATACACAATAAACGCGACAAACACAACTTGCAAAAGCTGTGCGAACCCTGTAGTTCCAATTGTGTATGTATACACCTTGCGTGCGACATCCATTCTCCTCCTTCTGTCGATTTTCACATGCGCCGCGTCAGCATTGCATCACCTTGACCACCGCCTTGACCACCTTGACCCCTTGACTCCCACATGCGATGTGCATCACCTTCCGTAAATGTAACGTTCAGATTGAACAAACGCCCAATACGCGCAAACAGTGGATTTCGAGATTGAACAGGCCCCATTTGGTAAATTGCATACACGACATCGGGAGTGAGCTGTTGGCTCCACATTTGAACAGACGAATACAGGCCACCAAATCCGCCGGACTCACCCAAGCGCAAACGCAGCTTTTGACGGGGAACATTGACAACATTCTCAAGCACACATGAGCGCGTAAGTTTGCCATCCATATAAACATCCAATACTCGGCCACTCACAACCATGGTTAAGCACACCCACCGTTGAACCGGAACCTCCCGTATGTCACACGGAGATGATGTTGGGTCCGAGAACATTGTCATGGATGTTTGCTGATTGAGCAGAGCTTGCAAATTTGATTCGATTGTAATGTCGGGGCCTTGTTCAGCACCTGGAACTTGTTCACCGTGACCACTTTTAACCGTGTTGGCCCGAATCATGAGACCGTTTTGCAGTGGCGTAAGAACACCCGTAAGTACGCTTGTTGCATGCGGATTGGGTTGATCGGGGCTTAGCGCAAACAAGAATTTGTTGTTAGCAACACGGTAATTCCAGTCATCAATGTAAATCCACATGGACAACGTCCAATCACCGCCTGTATAAATGGGGGGCACTGTGGTGCTCTTCATGACAATGGGTTTTCGTGCATCTGCCTCGCCCGGGATAAACACCGTATGGTCCACTTGTTCCGACGGATACAAATACGTGTAGAGGGTAAACACCGCAAAAACAAGCACTGCGCAAAAAACGATTCCACCGATGAGGCCGCCATTCTTACGGGCGAAGGTGTTTGCTTGTGCCAGTGCGTCGGACATCTCTATGGCGTGTCGAGAATTTGATTGCGCGCATTTTCAGTGTTTTTTTCAAATACACACGGTATGCAATACATTGATCCCATTGTTGTGTGGACGGGGTGGTTTCGCATTTCCCCGGTGACAACTGTTTTATTGAGTTTTATTGGGATGTTTGTGTTTATTGTCGGAATCAAAATTTTTTGCGATATTACACTCGAGTGGATGAAAGACTGTGTTGGGTGGGATTCCGCTGCACCCGTATGTTCCCCCGTGAAAGTCGCTGCACCCGTATGTTCCCCCGCGAAAGTCGCTGCACCCGTTTGTTCCCCCGCGAAAGTCGCTGCACCCGTATGTTCCCCCGCTAAAGTCGCTGCACCCGTATGTTCCCCCGCTGAAGTAGCTGCACCCGTTTGTTCCCCCGCTGAAGTCGCTGCACCCGTTTGTTCCCCCGCTAAAGTCGCTGCACCTGTTTGTTCCCCCGCGAAAGCACCCGTATGTTCCCCCGCTTCATCCAAAATGGCTTCCGTTTGCCCACCCGCTTCCGCTAAAGTCGCTGCTTCCGCTGTTTCCAAAAGTGTTCCCGATGGAATTTTATGACCCCGGGCCCCATTAAAGTTATCCATCGAACAACAGCTTCTCGTTTCCGCGTCCCGACCTTTTAAAAAACAACCGCGCTGGTCTGTAGCGAATGGTCCCACCCTCAATGGAATTTATTTTAATCATTCTCGGCGTTGTTCTCGTTTTCGCGGGAGCAGTCTATTGGCTGTTTAGCTTAAATCAAGTTGTTCAGAAAAAGACTGCGCTTCTTGAGAGTTCTCTTTTAGAAATGCGTCAATTGATGCCGCAAGCACCGACATATGCGCCTGTTTCGGAGCCTGTTTGTGTTTCTGAGCCTGTTTCTGAGCCTGTTTCTGAGCCTGTTTCTGAGCCTGTTTCTGAGTTACCCACTGAAGATTGGGATGAGTTGCAGCCTGGCGGGCGCATTGTGCTCGATGATTCCGATGAAGTGCATCAATATCCCGAAGTCCCTGACGCTCAGGCTCAGGAAGCCCACGATGTCCAGGAGGAGGCTCAGGAAGCTCATGAGGAAGCTCACGAGGAAGCTCACGAGGAAGCTCACGAGGAAGCTCACGAGGTTCAGGAACTCCAGGAAGCCCACACGGTTCAGGAAGTCGAAGAAATCGATGCACCGGTCGTTTCCTCCTTGGACGGCATGACACAAAAGGAATTGCGCAAGCTCGCCGAAACACGCGGCATCCCGAACGCAATGTCGTTAAAAAAAAAGGACCTACTAATTCTTCTCAAGAACGCAGTGCAAGTTTCTCCCGAAGCGACATTGGACCTTATGATGGACGCTCCAACGCTCTAAAACCGCGTGCCAGTGAGGATTTAGAAGAGCAATTGCAATCTCTAAAAATCACTGCCGCTCTTCAAAAACCTCGCCGAAGCTCGGTTTTAAACATCAAGAATCAAAATCGATTGAAGACTGTAGAATGGCACGTGTTGTACATCCGCATTTTCCCGGATCACCAGCTCGCATGTCTGATGGGCGATTGTTTACCGAATTTAATCCAACCTGTAGCAATTCTCGACAGCAAATGATTCAAAAAGGTGAACAATATCGTTCCGCGGATCGGTCGACTGTAGCAATGCGAGCGGGTACGAACGTGTGTGCAGACACAATGGTGCCTGAATTATACAAACGGATGTATCGGTGGGATGGTCCCGTTGGCCAATTTGTGTCACACCCTGCTGGAATTGGCACAGGGCGCATGTATTTGCCAGGCCGACCCGATTTAATTACGGGAGATCCGGATGCACTCGCTGCGGCGACATGTCCATTTTGGCCAAACACAACTATGACGCAACAATGTCCTGTGCCAAAGGTTCAAACGGTGCGCAATCGTTATTCTGCCCCGTATGGAAATTAAGTGTAAGAAACCCATGCAAGAAACCCATGCAAGAAACCCATGCAAGAAACCCATGCAAGAAACCCATGCAAGAAACCCATGTTTTAAATATGATTTGTTCGAAATCATATTTAAATCTAACACCGCTCATTTAAAAGTGCGGAAATCCAACAATGTTGGCACCCAAACCAAAGCCGGCACCCTGGCGAGCTGAAAGACCAATGCTCGGGGCTAACAGGTCAAGCAGTGCAAACACAACGGCGGCAATTATGCCGATGGACAGAATTTCCTCAAGGTCCAGTTTCTTTTGCGGGATAATGAAGATTGCGAGTGCAACTGCAAGGCCCTCCAGAAAATATTTGACCGCACGCATTACGAGCTCGTGAATCGTAAAACTATCCATCTTTTCTAACGTATGTAAAGGATTTTCGAGGACGTCTAAAGCCCGGGATTTACTTGAAAAGCATAAATGGCAACTGACGCACCTGCTGCTGACGCTTCCAAGCCGACGGTGTATCTGGAGGCAGACGACGAGCTTCGCGGTCAGAAGTTCGTGTGTTTGAGTTTCTTGACGCCAAACCGGGGTTTATTGCGCGACAAGAATCATTTCTTTTTCAGCGAATTCCTCAACTTTTACGCAATGGATTTCAAAGTGCGTGCAACGGAGGGATTTTTGCTTGGACAGATGAGTCAGCTGCAGACCACATTGTCAGAAATCGAAATGCGCCTCATTAATAGTTCTGCAGAAACGGCAACGGCGAATCTCCGTGAAGAAGGTGCAGCAATTCAGGCACTTCGCGGCAAGCTGAGTCAAACGGTGTCCGCGGATTTGGATGCCTTTGTGCGCGGAAATATGTCGGATTTTAAGGAGACGGATATCGTGGAGTCCTTTGAAAAATATATGGCGTTACACCGTCAGCGATTGGAGGATGAATTTCACAAGATGAAGAATTTTCAGACGAGCATGCACGGGCTCAAGATCCGGGGTGTGTATCCCACACGCGAACAGGCAGCCGCGCGAGCCAAGGCGCTGAGCAAAAAGGACCCGTATTTTAATGTGTATGTCGCGGATGTTGGCGAGTGGCTGCCGTGGGATCCGGAGCCGGATGAGGTTGAGGAATCCGAGTATGATGAAAGCACACAGCAGGGCAACAAGCTAAATGAGTTGATGAAGGCGTACAAGGAAAATGCGGATAAGAAGAATGCGCTGTTTGAGGAAGAGCGGCGACAGAAAGTTGCAGCAGCGGCAGAGGCGGCACTACGGGTTGAACGGTCTGCTTCTGCGGTGGCTGCGGCGCGTGAAGCTGCGGGTGAAGAGTCGATTCCTCGGGGGCTCGGTGTCGCAGGAGCAGAAAGCGGTGCAGGAGCAGAAAGCGGTTATGGTGGAGTGTTTGAAAGCGTCGGAGACCTTGCGATTCAGCGACGAATGGAGGCACACAGTGTGCCTGGTGGTGTGAGTGCTGGTGGTGTGAGTAGTGTGCCTGGTGGTGTGAGTAGTGTGCCTGGTGGTGTGAGTAGTGTGCCTGGTGGTGTGAGTAGTGTGCCTGGTGGTGTGAGTGCTGATGTTAGTGGTGTTGAAATCGCAACGGTCGATTAAAGAATCCATACGTTTTAAATCAAAATTATTAAGAATAGTTTTGATTTAATTCAGTTTTTAGAGCCCCGTAACGTAAGAGCCCCCTGTTATTCCTTTTTGTGGATTGTCAGCGCATATCGACGACGCACACCATGGCTGCCATCGAGCTCATCGCCCTCATCGTCATCGGGTGCAAAGTTCGCCGGGTGCGACCAATACTTGGGAAGACACGTCTTAAATTCCGGATGCATTTCGGCCTTGTACCAAAACACTTGATCCTCAATCTTGCTGCTGGACGACGTGTTGTCGATAACAAGACATTCAAAATTTTGCGTGCACTGATCCATCACTTGACAGAACGAATCAAAGTCGGGGAACATGCCTGCATATTGGCGCCAAAGACGTTCGCGATTTGACATGATACTTTCACGATAAATGAACACATAGTCAATATTCGTGCGCAAATTCGGCGGTATACCCATTGCATATTGAAGCGCAATGATAAACATTGTTTTAATGTGGCGACCATTCATAAACAAGAAACGAGTGCCGACATCTCGTGTCCACTTGTCATCGTGCAAACAATCGTCCAGAACAAGAAAATTCCGCATGTCCATGTTCGATGTTCCCGTTTCAGCAAGTTCTTTATCGAATTGTCGTTTTATGAGAGTTTGGCGCTTAATGATATTCGCAATAATAGCCGGATTAAAGTCGCTGTGAATGAACATTTTTGGTACAAAATTACCATAATGCCGACTTACACTCTCTGTGCCGGAAATGATGGTTCCAGACGGAAATGACCGATGATGAAACAATAAATCGGCAATCAAATTTGACTTTCCAACTCGCCGTTTTCCAATCGCAACAACCACACTATCCTGTTTCATACCCTTCACATCAAACTTACGGAGTTTAAGGTTCAATTTCTTTGTACCACCGGGTTGTGCCATTTCTTCTTGATTTAACGCGCGTTTTTTTTAGAGAGATGCGGTTACCCGTTCCTGTATCAGGGGTAGTGTTGGATAAATATAGCCGGAGCTTAAACGAAACTTAAGTACTTGCTGCATGTTAAGCTCGAATTTTAATTCTAAACTAAGCTGGATTGAACTTGTAAACTGACATGCACACTATGGGG
>Ga0164295_10001253_pt1 | contig 21046 bp, 22 predicted proteins | sample GEODES006metaG_FD_111798 | JGI IMG/M metagenome (GOLD analysis project Ga0164295, IMG submission 111798) | Oligotrophic lake water microbial communities from Sparkling Lake, Wisconsin, USA - GEODES006 metaG | ecosystem: Environmental > Aquatic > Freshwater > Lake | place: USA: Sparkling Lake... | reverse complement strand
GTTAAAAGTAAAAGTATTCGCGGTATTCCTAAATTAACTGATGCGAATTGGGCTGGAACTGAAAAATCTAAAGATTGTATTATTATATTTTGCGAAGGTGATTCAGCTAAGGCAGGAATTATTTCAGGATTATCATCTGATGATCGTAACACGATTGGTGTATATCCTATGAAGGGTAAGATATTAAATGTTCGCGGTGAAAATATAAAAAAAATTTCTGAAAATAAGGAGATCACTGAAATTAAAAAGATATTAGGTTTAGAAACAAATAAAAAATATGAGACTATGGAAGATGTTTACAAAAATTTACGCTACGGAAAAGTGTTATTTATGACTGATCAGGATTTAGATGGTAGTCACATTAAGGGATTGGGTATTAATTTGTTTCAATCTGAATGGCCTACGCTTGCAAATATTCCTGAGTTTATTGGTTTTATGAACACACCTATATTGAAAGCAAAAAAAGGGAGTGTAGAGTTAGATTTCTATAATGATGGAGAGTATAATGAATGGAAGGAAGAAAATGATAGTAAAGGATGGAAGATTAAATATTATAAAGGTTTAGGAACTAGCACTGGAAAAGAGTTTCGTGAATATTTTGAGAAAAAGAAATTCGTTGGGTTCCAGCATTCTGAAAAATCTGATGATGCCATAGATATGGTTTTCAATAAAAAAAGAGCAGATGATAGGAAGGAGTGGCTTAAATATTATGATAGAGATGCTTATCTAGATACTTCTAAACAAAGTGTATCATATGAAGAATTTATTAATAGAGAATTAATCCATTTCTCAAAATATGATTGCGATAGAAGTATTCCTAATTTAATGGATGGACTTAAGATTTCATTGCGTAAAATTTTGTTTTCAGCATTTAAGAAAAATTTAACAAGTGAAATTAAGGTTGCACAATTCTCAGGCTATGTATCAGAGCATTCAGGATATCATCATGGTGAAGCCAGTTTAAATGCAGCTATTGTTGGAATGGCGCAAAATTTTGTTGGTTCAAACAATATTAATTTGTTTATGCCTAATGGACAATTTGGCACTCGATTACAAGGTGGAAAAGATAGTGCTTCTGAAAGATATATATTCACACAATTAAATAAAATTACTAGAAGTGTATTTCCTTCTGCAGACGACAATGTTCTAGAATATTTAAATGACGATGGTGTATTGGTTGAACCAATTTATTATGCGCCAATTATTCCCATGGTTTTAATCAATGGATCAAAAGGAATTGGAACAGGTTTTAGCACAGATATTATGTGTTATAATCCTTTAGAAATTATTGATTATCTAAAAAGCAAATTAGTAAATATAACAGAGGATTTTGAATTTATACCATATTATGAAGGATTTAAAGGACAAATTAACAAAATAAGTGATGGTAAGTTCTTGGTAAAAGGTGTATATGAGAAATTGTCATCTGATAAAATTCGTGTAACTGAATTACCTGTCGGCTATTGGACTGAAGATTTTAAAGAATTACTAGAAGAGTTAATTGAACCTATTAGTTCTGGAAAAGATGGAAAGAAAATTCCTGCGACAATTAAAGATTATGATGATATGAGTAAAGATACCAACGTTGATTTTACTATTACATTTGCAAAAGGTAAGTTAGAAGAGTTGGAAACTAATAAAGGAGACTATGGTTGTAATGGTCTTGAAAGGCTTTTAAAATTATACACTACAAACTCTACTAGTAATATGCATTTGTTTGATGCAAATGATTCACTTCATAAATATGAAAAAGTGTCTGATATTATTGATGCATATTATGAAGTAAGATTACAATTATATCAAACTAGAAAAGATTACTTGATTGACGCTTTAGAGAGGGAACTAGTTTTATTATCTAACAAAGCAAAATATATTCAAGAGAATTTGGATGGAACAGTTGATTTGAGGAAAAAGAAAAAGGAACAAGTTGTTGCAATGTTGGAAGAAAAGGGATATGATAAAATTGATGGAGATGAAGAATATAAATATCTTATTAAGATGCCTATGGATTCGGTAACTGAAGAAAATATAGAACGATTATTAAAGGAAAAAGGTTGCAAAGAATCTGAATTAGAAACAATTAAGAAAACTACTATTAATAAAATGTGGTTATCTGAGCTAGAAGTTCTTAAAGATAATTATATGGAATACAAAGAAGAGAGAACAAGATTGATGAATGGTGAGGAAAATAGTAAAAAGAAAAAGATTGTATCAAAAGGTGCTTCTATTACACCTTTTCTCATTTAAAACGCCCATTTTCACAAGTTATGAAATGAATTCGCCTATAAATAATTCTTCTTTATTTTTCGTGTCTTGTTTTTCTTGGATATATATTTTTCTGGTCTTTCGTAAGCACCCTTAATTATGTTCCTGTATTTTTCCTTTGGAATATTCCTTATTGTTTTTGTTATATTTTCCTTCAATTCTGCGTGTGTTAATCCGTCTAACTTTTGTAATCGTGATTTCAACATACTAAAATAATTTTCAATAGAATTTGTAAAATGTTGATATGGAACTGCATATAATAAATGATTATCTTTGTTTATTACTTCTTTTACCTTTGGATTTCTATGACTACTTGCATTATCTAAAATTATTAATTTATTCTTGAATTTATTTGTTATATTTGTTTCTAAAAACTCTACCATTCTATCAGCATTTATTCCACTTTTTTCATATAAATCCCAACCAACAACACCATTTACCGAAATAGCAAATATTCCAGTATATTTTTTGAATACTTCTTGCGATTGTGTTTTTATTACACATCTTTTTCCTTTTTCACTATAACAATGGTTTCTTTTTTGTAATGATTTTACACTTGTTTCGTCTATACAAATAATATCCTCTATTTTGTATTTTTTGACTTCATCGTAAAACTCTTTTATACTTTTATTTATATCAATATCCTTCCCAAAACGCTTTACTGGTTCGTGTCTTATTCTCGTCATTTTCAAAGTAATATTATTGTCGTGTATAATGCGACTTATATGAGATTTATTCAAATCCAACTTAGGATATTTATTTTTCAGTAAATATAATAAATCTTCAATCGTGATCGTTTTATTTTTCTTGATTTCTTGTAATAAAAAATCTACATGTTCTTTATGCACTTTATACGCTTTTGGCGTTCTTTCATATCCAGTAATTTTCCCATCTTTTTTGTATTTTTCTACCCAACGCATCAAACTTCGTCTTGAACATTTGAATATTTTACATACTTCTTCTTGCGATTTATCCTCCACTAAATAATATTGCACAGCAGTTTCTTTGTAATCACTACTCTTTTTGTGAGGCATATATAATATTTATAAAATATGTAAATAATTAATTGTTTATAATAATATAATGTATAAATTATTTAGTATATTAAACTATTCATTTATAAAAAATTATGTAGTTCCTTTTTTTTGGGGGGGGCAAAAATAACTCCACTTAAATTAAACGATGATAATGATGTAAAAACTAAAAGAATAAAGGTAGAAAGTGATTTTTATATATTGACACAAAATATTCGTAATTCTCAAATATTAACTAATGATAATATAGATTTTATTGAAAAATTAGAGAGAGACAAATTAATTGAACTTATAAAACTTTATAATTTGATTATAATAAATTTAACTGATTTTATAAAAAAATATTTAGATTAATTAAATAATATAAAAATATTTCTACTCTATATACAATTTAAAATGGATATTGATGAAATACTCCTCAAATATAAACAATTAGAAGAGGAAAATAAAGAGTTAAAAGAAAAATTAAAAAAATATACAGCACCAAAAAGAAGCAAAAATTATTATGAAAACCATAAAGAAGAAGTAATCAAAAAAGTTAAAGAATATAGAGAAAAAACAAATTATCATTATGAAGTTTCACCTGATAAAAAAAAAGAATACGCAAGAACAGCATATTTAAATAAAAAAGAAAAATTAAAGAAGCAACAAGAAAATCCTGAAAATGAAATTATTTAGTAAATTATATAATTTATTGCGTTAAAAATTATATAAATAAATATTTGTATAGTATATAAAATGAAAGTTAAGAAAAAGAAAAAGGAGGAATTCAAAGAGTTTAGGAATAATGAAAAATCCGCCTATAAAACTTTCAAAATACCTTTGAAAACGATTTTACTTAATCGTGATGTAACACAACCAGTTATAGATCATTTGGTTTTTGAAATGAACGACTTGGTTATTCATACTTACCAATTTATTCGGTTGTTTGTTTTGCACCAATACACAAATAATAATCCGTTGTCTGAATTAGACGACACATTCATTTTATATTGTATCAAAACATTAGGTTCAAGAGATAATAGAGGAAAGAAAGGAAAGGATACAGAACTTTTGGAAACATTAGAACAATTCTACAAAACCGAATACCAACCTTTATTGAACCATGTAAAAACTAATTTGAAAAATACTACTTTTTTACTGCCTTATTTAGCAACGCAAATACATACTTCTTTATCCAACAATACACAAGAGCATTTTATCCAACACCTTTTGCGATTTATTAACAAAACCACAAATGAAATAACCGAAGATAAAGCAACATTATTTCAATTCAAAAAGAACCTTATGGAATTAACTGAAACAAATGAAATATTTAATGAATGGAAAGAAACGCATTTACCTAACATATTACCTACTGAAATCAAAAAATCAATACACTATGATGTCAAAGTAAAACCATTTGATTATTTGAAAGGAATGTTGTATATGAATTCTGTATTGGAAAAACAAGAAAGTAAATTATTCCAACCATTACCATTACGAAACAATATTATTCCAAAACATATTATTATTGATACAGCAAGTTTGATAAACCTATTTTGCCCTGAAAAAGACAAAGATGGTAATAAAGTGAAAAAGGGAGAATTATTAAGTAATGTAAAAAACAATCAAAATGAAGTATGGTGCAACTTTTTGGATATGAAAAATAAAATATTCAAGAATAAATATTATCAGTTTCATAACCAAATACAAACTGACGGCGTTTCGTGTTGCTTATTATTTATTAGAAAAGATTTGAAAGATAAAAAATGGGGTTCACGAGTTCCTATTTTACAAGAACAAGATTTCTACAATATTGAGGATTTATCCAAAGAACAATTAGACACTTTGAAAGACAGAAATATTGTTGGATGTGATCCAGGAAAACGCAGTTTGGTTTATATGATGGATAAAAATGGGAACAAACTACAATACACAGCACCGCAAAGGAAACGAGAAAGTAAAGCAAAAACAAACCAAAGGATTTTATTGGAGGAAAGAAAACGAAATGGAATTATTGAAAAAGAAACCATATTATCATTTCAAAATAGTAAATCAGTTGATTATGAAAACTTCAAAATATATTTGGTTGAAAAAGATAAATTAAACAAAGAAACAACTGAGTTTTACAAACGAGATACCTGGAGAAAAATGAAGTTTCGGCAATATAGTTATGGTAAGAAAAACATTGATACATTCTTAAATAAAATAAAAGAAACATTTGGCGAAAATATCCTAATTGGTTATGGAAATTGGAGTAGGTCAACACAAATGAAACATTTTATGCCTACGATGAATAAAGGATTAAGAAAATTAATTCATAAGAAATATGATACAATAACTATAAATGAATGTAATACAAGTAAAAAGTGTTGTGATTGTAATAAGGATTTGGAATATTACAAAGATAAGGAAGGAAAGAAAGTGTTTCGTCTGTTAATCTGTTCTAACTGCGTGAGTTGCGAAAACAAAAAAATCGTATTTAGAACAAGAGATGCAAACTCTTCAATAAACATAATGAAATTAACGAGTTGTTGGATAGAGAAACAAGAACGACCATTATGTTTCCACATTTCGTCTTTCACATCTTCAAGTAAAAACACGGAAGATGAAAAAGTAAGACCATCGTAGGTGAAATTCCTACTATTGATTTTACATTTTTTCTTATTTTTTTAGCGTCTATAATGGGCGTTTTAAATGAGAAAAGGTGTAAAAAGGCTGTAAAGAAAGGATTAGTTTTAGCTGAAGAAGATTAAAACAATAGTTAAATAAAATAAATAAAAACATATAAAATTAAATAAAATTAAATAAAATTAAATTTAATTTTTAATCATCAATATTATTTTTAAGAACATCATCTACTTTAGAATGGTCAAATTTCTCTCCACAATCAATAAAATAAAATATATTTTTAAGATTATTTTTGTTGAACATTCTTTCAAAACTAGTTAAATAACACCATTCTTTATTCTTCAAAGCAAAATCTATTAATTCTTTTGTAGTTTTTTTTAAAAAGGGAATAGCGTTTTTATCATTTTTATGCCAACCACTATTACTTTGTGCCATTATATTCTCTCTAATTTGAATTATAACTTTTGTTTGTGGAAACAATTCTTTAAAATCTTTAATATAATTTATTCTACCTGCATCATATCTTATTTCTTTAAAGCCCCATATATTAGTTGCATCATTTTTTTTAAACATATTCACAATTGTCATTTTAATTAGATGAACGATTTGTGCGTAATTATATGAATTATACAAAGCTGGTTTTATATTTTGACTAATTATATCTTCATAACTTGCTGGTCTAAGGCGTCCTGGAATTTTTTGCGTAGAAGATTCTTTAATTCTTCTATAAAATTCTAGTAAACTATTAATAGCTCCTAAATTTTCACCGCAAATATTACTATTTGGCATGGTATTTAAAATTCTTTGCATACTTGTAGAACCAGAACGACCTGTTGCACATATCAAAACTATTTTATCATCCATTATAAATATTTAAATTTTAAAAAATTATAATGTTTTACGATTTTAAAACCAGGTCTTGAATTCCAATTGTCTATCAGTGTTATTTGACATGACTGGAGGAGCAATAGGAACCACTAATGTGCTTGCATCATCAATATATTTCATATAGCCTTGCGCTTCGCTATAAACTTGTTGAATACAATAATTTAATACAATTTTATTTAATTCTTTTACTTGCTGTGAAATATTGTGAGGTTGATTTGCTGCGTGTTGTAAGAATACACTTCTCATTATTATTTTAAGAGAATCACAATCTTGCGGTCCAATTAAATATTGACCATTTGATCTCTGGTAAACACCGGCTCTAATTCCGTTCTGAAGTATTTGAATATTTTGTTCAGAGAAAAAAGCTTGTGATAAAGAATTAGAAGTCCATAAGCCTTCAGTTGCATTCCTAAATGTTACACATTGATTAGCTGGTATTTTATCGTACATTTGAAATAATGCTGAAGTATTTGGGCTTTTAATATCTACACGTCCATTGTTTACTCTATTCATTTATAATACTCTAATAGAAAAAATTATATTTATTTAATTTATATGGCTACTTTTCAAAATATTGTTCTTTTTGTTGCTATTATAGTATTAATTATTGCTTTAGTAATTATAGGTATAGCTTTGTCATATGCTAAGGATACTACATGGCCTCCTATTACACCAGCGTGTCCAGATTATTGGTTAATGGATGGTTCTGGAAATAATGCAACTTGTAAAAATGTTAAAGATTTAGGAACTTGTCCTCCAAATAATGGACAAAAACACTTAACAATGAATTTCAATGTATCTCCATACACTGGTTCACAAGGCGCTTGTAACAAATACAATTGGGCTAATAAATGCGGCGTATCGTGGGATGGTATAACGTATGGTGTGACAAATCCTTGTCAAGCGTTAGCTTCATCTTCATCTTCATCTTAAATAAAACTTTTATAAAAATGTTATAAATATAAAATTTGTTATATTTATAATGAATAAAATTGATAAAATTAATAATATACAATCTGAATTAATTAAAAATATAAATAATTTACCCGAAGTTATAGTTGATTTAATAAAAGAATATATTCAAAAAGTTAGACTTGTATTTACAAATAGAGAGAATTACGATTTATATCATTCTTTGATTATAAATTCAATAAAAAATTACGATAATTACGTTAGAGATATGATTAGAAGAGATAATGAATTTGTCTTTAATAAAATTATTAGAGAGAAATATCAAAAATGGTGTGATATAAAAGAATACAGATATAAAAATATGGTATTTAAAAATTATTTTTATTTCATAATTAATTTTTGTATCGAAAATGAATCTGATAATTGTAGAAAAAAAATTAATATTTTTATAAAAGAACATGGATTAGATAAAAATCTACATAAAAAGAATGTTATTAAATATATAAAATGGAAGGATTAAATATAAATACAATTTTAAACAGAAATGATAAAGCGTGTTCTATAAAAGAAATACTACAAGATTTTGAATTAAATAAACATAATATACTAATTAAAAAAGGTATATATGTTTATGGAGATCCTGGAACTGGCAAAACTACATTTGTAACAAATATTCTAAAGGAATTAGATTATGATATTATTAAATATGATGCAGGTGATATTAGAAATACTTCTGTTATTGAAGATATTACAAAACATAATATGTCAGATAAAAATATTATGAGTTTATTTAATAAAAAAGTCCGTAAAATTGCTATCATTATGGATGAAATTGATGGAATGAATAATGGTGATAAGGGAGGTATTAATACATTAATTAAACTTATAAGACCTAAAAAAACTAAAAAACAAAAATTAGAAGAAGTGACTATAAATCCTATTATATGCATTGGAAATTATAGAGTTGATAAAAAAATTAAAGAGTTAATGAAAGTATGCAATACAATAGAATTAAAAACACCTACTACGTCTCAAATATCAAATATTATTAATTTATTACTACCTAATATTGATAATGTAATCCAGTCAAAAATTGCAATTTTTGTTCAAGGTGATTTAAGAAAACTCAACAATATTCAAATGCTTTATAATAATAAACCTGATTTATTTAATAATGAAAGCATTGAAAATATTCTTCAAATTAAATCGTATAGCGATGACACGAAAAAAATAACATATAAATTACTGAATAACCGTTATAAAATTAATGAACATAATTGTCTTATGAATGAAACAGATAGAACTAGTGTTGGTCTTTTGTGGCATGAGAATATTATTGATATTATTGATAAAATTGAAAAGAAACAATCTATACCTTTTTACATTGAACAATTGGAAAACATTTGTTTTGCCGATTATATTGATAGAATAACATTTCAAAAACAAATATGGCAATTTAATGAAATGAGTTCTTTAATTAAAACATTTAAAAATAATAAATTTTATCACGAACATTTTCAACAAAAAATAAAATGTAATGTAAATGAAGTTAGGTTTACAAAAGTATTAACAAAATATTCAACTGAATATAACAATTCTATCTTTATACAAAAATTATGTCAAAAGTTAGGAATGGATAAAAAAGATTTATTTGGTTTTTTTATTTATTTAAAAAATAACAGCGATGACAATGAAATTATTAATTTACTTGAAAATTATGAAATCGGTAAGCTTGATATTAATCGTATTTATAGATATATTGAAAAATATATAAAAGAAGATGCTACTGGAACGGCTGATAAAGAAATTGAAGAAGAAGAATTTGATGATGATTGTGATGAATGAATAGCGAGAAAAATCGTTTTTAAAATTCAAAATCAAAATCTTTGGTTAATCCACCAGCAAATATGTTATGTGACTTTATTCTATTATCTTGTAATAATATTAATTTTGTTATAAGAGATACATTTTCATTTTGCAATATATCTAATAACTTTTTATTTTCAAAATGCTTGTGTATTTTATATAATTCTTCTTGTTCTTCAGTTTCATTTATATGTATATATCTATTATCAAATCCATTATATTTGGAATTATTTTTCACTTTATTAAAAGTATTTGAATTCTCGTTTAAAATAATAAATTTATTTTTCTGAATATAGGTTAAAAATAATAGTAAAAAAAACTTCATATTTAAATATAGTATGATGTTTTTATATATTTTAATGTATTTATTTATAATTAATTAACAAAAATGGTTGAAGCTTCTGGTCGTTTTATTTCACTATTAAGCTCACACATTCTTACATCTCTCTTTTCCTCCCATCGCTTAATCAATTCAGAAGGCAATGTGCAATGCATATGTGTCATGTATCTATAAGGAGACGTAAAAAATAATGTTGTTGAACCATTTGCACTTTTACATTCACCTGTTGACAATCCAACCTTAAAGTATAAATCTTCATTAAGTGAACCAACTCTATGACTAAAAAAATCACCCGTTTCAGCATCTCTAATTCTATTACCGATATCACTACTCGTATAGAATTCTACTTTGGTTTTCTTTACTCGTCCATCTGCACGAGTAATCATTCTAAAAGTCTTGTTATATCCTCTGTCCAGTTTCATTGTTTCATCCAGCATAACTTTTTGTTCATTTATTACATCATAATTATTTTCATCAGCTGGGTCATGTTGGCCTTTGTAATACATTTTGCTATCGATATTATACTTATCTAAGATATCTTTAAGTGTATTTTTATATTAAGTGTTTATAATTTATGATATTAAAGATATAATTAAAAAAGTTGCCCTTGTTTAGAAGCCAATTTTTCTTGAACCTTTTCATTAATCAATTGTTTAATTTTGTTTTCCAAATATTGTATTTTATCTTTCAGTTGTCCATTTTCAATTGTCAACTGCTGTATCATAAAACTTTGTTCATTAATAGTATTTTGGGATACAGAAGGGGTTGACAACATTTGCAATTTATTTATTGTATCATTATATGAATTTTGTTTTTCAGTGTGTTCTTTAATCATTTGGGCTCTCTTTTCTCGTAAATCTTTTATTTGTTCTATAACATCTGGTTTGTTTTCAGGTTTACCAGGTTCATAATTTTCTAGTAATTTATCAATATCCTCCATAAAAAACTCTAATATTTCTGTCTCTTTAACTAAATCAGCAGGTGTTAATGTAGTTTCATGTATATTTGGATTTGGACCTTGATTTAGTAGTTCTTTTTTATCAAATGAATTATGATTATGTGAAAATACTAATATAGTTTTTGTTGATTCCAATTGAACAAATGGAATTGTATAATCTTTTAAAAATTGTCTTTCTTCTGCAACTGATGATTCTTCATTAAATCTAGTTTGTTTTAATAATTCTTTTCTAAAAGCAAACGTAGCAGCAGTTGCATGATTTTTTCCATAAGGTCCAAATTGTAACATTTTATTTATATGTTTAAAATGAATAAACATAGCACTTGAACCAGCACATAATGCCTTTGGATTATTTCTTAATGTTTCTACAGCATGGCTTATTCTATCAGGTGGATAATAATCATCGTCATCAATATATATAATTATATCTCCTATTGCTTTTTCATTTGTAAAATTTCTTTTTTTACCTAATGTTAACTTATTATCAAATTTAAAATATTTTACTTGTGGAATATGCGCAACTAAATCCTCTATTTTATCAGTTCCGTCATCTACTATAATCCATTCAATTTTATCCTTTGGATATGTTTGATGTTCAAAACATTTAATCATAATAGGTATAAATGGTCTCCTATTAAATGTTGGAGTACATAAAGTTACTAAAGGATACTTTGACAATTTATTCTTATTCTTTCCCATTAATGTAATTATTATATTTTTTTTAAGTATTATTTACGATATAAATTTTTGCCTAAATTTCTTAAATCTTTTGCGATATTTTCTTCTCTCTTTCCACCAAATAACATATTGTATAATAATCCGTGTTTTTCTGCAGCTTTTTCTTTTATATCATTACTACAAGTTTTTTTTGCTTGTTTATAACTTGACAATGGAGACAAATTTTCTTTACTAATTGGTTTAAAAATATCAATTGTTATTATTCCCCAATATATCAACATTACAGTTACTATAGAGAAAACACCAGGAATTGTTCCTAATTTTGAAAATGCACTTATTATAACAAAAAAACTAAAAATACCCATAATCAACACTTTATAATATTTGTATACATCTTGTATAATTGCTGCAACAGTTACACTTTTTCCATTCATTTCTGCTCGATAAGTTATACAAGAAAACATACACCAAGCCATAGATAAAAATGCTATTACTGAAAAAAATGGAAAAGCAAAGAAAAATAGAATAACAAATAAAATTACTAGCCATACAGCACACCAATAACTAAACCAATTTAATAGAGTTACTTCTTCCCATTTAGGATTACCTGTTCCGCTATCATTTGTGTTTGTTTTAAAAAACCATCCCATTCCTGCAAACCATAAATAAATTAAATATAGATGGTCTATTAAAAATATAATTGTTGTTAATATGCTTACTAATACTGGACCAAATATAACAATCAAAAATTCGGGTAATTCATTTAATAAATTTAAAATAAAATTAAAAGTTGAATAATTAAATTGGGTTATTGATTCCAAAATTGAAATAAAATAATTTGCTAAAAAGTTAGAACGTGGTTCTCCTTTATATTCACGAAACATATCTAGGATTTTATTTGATGAATTGAAATCATCATAAGGAAAATTTATTTTGTTCGACATTGGAGGGTCACTAAAAAGAGTATTAAAAATATTAATATTTATTGGTTGAATATTTGGTTTTATATTTTCATATGGAAAACATTTATTATTTGTAGGTAATATATTTGACTGACCTAATTTACAAGCATACAAAATTAATCCACCGCTTCCAAAATATACAGCTATTACAAGAAATAAAATAAATACATTAAATACAAAACTACCAACGTTAGAAAAATAATTTGAAGTTGATGAGGTTGATTGTATGTTTTTTTCATCAATAGCTGAAGTATCACTAGTATCTGACATTACTTATATTAAAATGATATAAAATATTTGTTTTTATATTTATTTACTAAAATGCCTAATTCAGTTAATATTTTTATATTAATTTATATTATATGGAAATATCTAAGAAGCAATATTATACATATTTTTTTGCGATGATTAGCTTTATTTTAGTTGTAGCAATATTTAAATGGGCAGACTATTTAACAACAAATAATTATATCGTTGAAAATTTTGCTACCAGTGTAAGAGAAATGTACGATGGTTCTACTAGTCATTCTGTCGATTTACCACTAACAACTAGATATAGTTGTAAAAATTTTTGTTCCCCAACTGCAAGATGCGCTATAACAGGGCAACAATGCTTTGCAGATATTGATTGTCCTGGCTGCCAACCTTATTCACCTCCTTTACCAAAAGATAAAGGTAATGTTCCAGGTGATAATGACGCAGGTAAATTAACATGGGGTGTTACGCCTCAATATTCATCTTTAACTAGTGGTTATGGAACGTTTCAAGCAATGTTTACTCCTAATCCATTTGCTAAACCAGATATGCCTAATTTTGGTGTAAATAGTTGGATGGCAGGCTTTAATGATGATATGGAATTATTTAATAGAAGATATAAACCTCCTCAGCTCCAATATATGCCCGATTATGCAAAAAGATATAGTTTATCAGGAGAATTTATAGACGATGGACCATTTGCTTCTAACGCAATACTTCCTCCTAATTAACTTTTATTAATAACTACTTCTTTTGCGATTTTCCTAATGATTTTATTTTCATTATCAAAATCTTCATTGCCTGAACCACCCATTGCTTCTATGATAATTTTATTGTATTGATCTGAATATGGCGAGGAACTTTTTATGCAATCAGGATGTTGTTCTTTAAATTCTGGTATTAAAACGTAATTTTTATTTGCGATACGTTTAATAGCTTTACGAAGTTTTTGTTTATTTTCATTTTCCTTTTCCCATTTATCTTCATCTTTAATATACATTACTTCTCTCTTTGAATCGCTACAATGAACTGGTCTCTTATGAACATCAAGAGCTTTCAAATTCTTTAAAATAATATTAGAAATACCTTCAACAAAACCTAATCTACCAAGGCTTTCTAAGTCTGATAATTGAAGTTTAACAGAATCTACAAAATCCATAATATTCATTGCATCTTTACAAGTTTCATTTAAAAATACATTCAAATTAAATGTTTTATTATTTGAATTATTATTACTATTCGTTATTGTTGTATTACTTGTTCCAGTTTTACACAACTCAATTACATGTTTTTGTAATTCTTGGTTTTGTTTTTGTGATTCATTATTCTGGCAAATAAGTTCTTGATTTTGTTTTACAACTTCTAATACAAGATTTGTCAGCATTTTAACATCTAATGCTTCAAATTCTTTGTAGTCTTCATCATTTTCTTTATTATATTTTTCAATTTTGCATACATGTTTATGTTTCCAAAGACCACTATGTGTAACAAATTGTTTAGAACATTCACAAGCAATTGTGGGGATTTTTTGCATTTCCGCGATTTCCAAAATATTTCCATTTTCATTTTTTAAATGTTTTGATGTGAGTTTATGTTTTTCATAATCTTTTTTGTTGCTTGTGTGATAGTCACAAAATTTACAGTTAAATTTTTTGGGGATTTTTGGGGATTTTTTTATTTCCATTTTCCTTAAATTATGGAAATAAAAAAATCCCCAAATTTTGTTTTATAAAAAAATAAAAAAAATTTATCGTAACAAAGTGAAAATTATTTTTTTTGTGACGAGACGTAAAAATTCAATTATGGTCACACAATTGAATTTTTGTTGGGTAAATATCTGAACTTTTCATTTTTGGACATTTTTTTTGTCCATTTTTGACTTTTCAAAAAAACTTTCACATCAAAAAAATGAAATTTTATACTACACGTGTAGGGAATTTTTTTTGCCCATTTTGTTCACTTTTATTTACAAAATGTAGTATTCGGTCTTTAAGTTATTCTTTAATTATATTATTCAAAAATACTTAAAGAAGTTAAGTTGCATATAGAAGTCCTGCATTTCCGCCAATAAATATAACCATATTCACTCTTTCTTCTATAACATATAAATTATAATTGTAATCATAAATACGCCATGTTGGTTTATTAATACCAACAATATCTCCTGTTGTAGGATCGCAAATTGTTAAAACTTGAGCATATGGATCAACTGGAGGACTAATAGTTGTAAATTCTAATTCGATATTTGTAAATCTACTCATGTTCATAGCGCCTGATGGTTGTATTACAAATGGGTCTGTATTTAAACAAAAATTATAACAATATAAACCTCGAGGAGCATTACCAGTTGTTCTAACATATTTTTCTACGTAATCATACACTCCGTAAGGTAATATATTCTCTCTATATTGTCCATCTAGTAATATTCCCATTGCTACTAATATATATTGAATATTTTGTGGATTATATACACCAGTTGTAAAAAGTCCACTTAATGTACCATCTGGATTTAATCCTGGACCCAATTGTGGTGGTCCAACTGGGTCTGGATTAGTTACATCTCCTGCAGTAGGTGCTGGTGAAACATCTTGTGGCATATAATTATAAGGCCAATTTGTATAGTTCGACCATTGGTTGCGCAAATTTACATCACTTCTTTGAAAATAAAACATCCAACTAATAACCATACCTATTGAATCTAAATAAATTCTATTTTGACCTGTAACATTGTAATAAGGTTTCTCATATACTTGTTTAAATATATATTTTTGTTCATTTTTGGCAAATACTTCTGCCTCATCATTAGAGAGAAAACAATATGTACAATTTAAATTTATATCGGCATTCCAATTTGTTCTTGTATCTACATAAGATATAGGCCCTAATGTTTCATCTGGAGGGGTTTGAAGAAATCTATAAAATTGCATATAAAATTGGTTAAAATTTGGTTGCACTACAGGAAAATTATTTGTATAATCCATCACATCACGTATAGTAAACCATTCACATACTGGTCTAAACGATACATTTATTTGAAGTTCATTATATTGCAAAGCAACTAGTGGAAATGCTTGAGTAGAAAGCAAACTAAACCACGAACCAAGCGGAATATATAATACGCGGCCCATTATAGAAGGTTGTGCGCCTGCTGGACTTGTAGTATAATAAGCATTTGGATAAGAATTAACTCGTGCCCCATAATTTGCTGGGTCATTTAATTCTGGTGATTGTCCAATCATTTCATTAAATAATGCGAGTTTCTGTGCATTAAAATCTCTTCTAGTAGAATTTAAAATATATTGACCTGTATAATTTTGCAATTGTTGATTTCCACAAGTAATTGTAATTCGACTTATGATTTGAGCACCTATATTTTCTATCCATTGAAATTCATATGGAGCCCAATCTGTATACCCAGTTGAACCATCGGGATTTGTATAAGCTTGAGGAGGAAATATCGGGCTCCATATATTAGGTAATTGAACGGAAATGTAACAGTCCATAAGTAAATCTGCATAACGCTTTACTTTGAACGTAAATGTTGATTCTGTAGTAAGATTTAGTGTAGGTGTTCCTTCATAATCTAGTCTGAAATTTTGCTTACCAAAATTGGTATACTTTTTATAAGCAGCTTTCCAAAAAGTTTTACTAGGATTACCATTTAAAATTACATTTTGTTGTCCTTGACTAACAAGATTCATAAGTCCGCCTGCCATATTAAGTATATAATATGCTAATTTTTTAATTCTTTATTTCGTGTAATATAATTATTTCTAAAAGAAAATAATAAAAATTAAAAATAATATAATATATTAGATATTATGTCAACTACAACAACCAATTATTTAAGCGCAATAAAAAATATGAACGAAGAATTTCAATCATATATTATTATTGCATTTATTTTTATAATTTTGGGAATATTTATAGGATATATGATTTACCTAACTAAATTGAGTTCTAGTGAAGTTAATTATATGAATAATTTATATTCAAGTGTTGATGGGAATATAAGGTCTATTAACAATAGTGATCCTGATTGTTCAGGTAATTTATATGATTATTATATTAAAACAGCGTATAATGCTTGTTCAGGAGGTTCGTATAAAAATGATTTCGTCGATATCGGCAATTTAAAAGCCATAATTAAACAAGGTGTAAGATGTCTTGATTTCGAAGTTTATTCAATGAATAATCAACCTGTAATAGCAACAAGCACAGTAAATGATTATTATGTAAAAGAAACATTTAATTCAGTAAGTTTTGCAAGTGTAATGGATACCGTTAAAAATTATGCTTTTTCTGGAGGAACTTGTCCTAATCCAACAGATCCATTAATCTTACATTTAAGAATTAAAAGTAATAATCAATCAATGTATTCAAATTTAGCAAATATACTAAAATCTTACGATTCTATAATGCTCGGTAAAGAATATAGTTATGAAAATTCTGGATTAAATTTAGGAAGTAAACCTTTATTATCATTTCAAAATAAAGTTATTTTAATTGTAGATAAAATTAATAATGCATTTTTAGAAAATCCAGACTTTTTAGAATACGTTAATTTAACTAGTAATTCAGCATTTATGAGAGCCTATGATTATTATAATGTAAAAAATAATCCAGATACACAAGAATTAACTGAATATAATAAAAGAAATATGACAATTGTATTACCAGATAGCGGAACTAATCCAGCTAATCCAAGTGGAGTATTATGTAGAAATTATGGGTGTCAAATGATTGCTATGCGTTATCAATTAGTAGATAATTTTTTGATAGAAAATGCATTATTTTTTGACAGTAGTAATTACGCGTTCACTTTAAAACCTGCTGATTTGAGATATCAACCTGTTACAATACCAGACCCTACACCGCAAAATCCTGCATATTCATATGCAACTCGTAATTCTTCAACTGACTATTATAGTTTTAATTATTAGTTTTTTTGTATTAAATATAATAATTAAATATAATATAATGAATACACATAATGTTGAATTAAATAAAATTAAACATGATATGCGAAATCTAAAAATATTGACAGATAAACAAATAGAAATAGTATTAGTTTCATCTGATAAAGATAATTATTAAATTATATAATGAAATTATTAGAATATGGAGTTCTTATTTTGACGCTGATAAATATTATTAAATTAATAAAAAAATAATTTAAATATTATATATAATATTTTATATATAATAATGGGTCAAAATCAGTCATATTATGCACAAAATCCAGTTAATTATAATTGCCCTGTTTGCATGAGCTCAGGTAATCTACCAAATATAGGTGGTAGGTTCTTTATAATTAACAAAACCGAATGTCAGTGCAATGGTTGTAACAGTATTTTTAACAAATCAAGATTTTATAAACCATATGTATTAAACTCTGAAAACGCAAAATTAGAACAACCAAATATCTAAATCAATATCATCAATCAAATATTTAAACTTAATTTTATCAGCTAGCAATTTATTAATTAAATCACGTTTGTAACATTTAAAACTTCTAATTTCTTTAATAAGATTATTAATTGTAAAACCTGGTGACCAATTATCACCACAAGTAATTGTAGAGCAACATAAACAATTAATGTTATGTATTTTTCTTAAATTTTCTGTAAAAGGTACAAATGAAATTTTTAAAAACTCATAGTAAGGTCTAAAATTAATTTGAATTTTTGGTGGTCTAAATGGATAATTTAAATCTATTATAATAGAATATATTAATCTATTTTTAGTATCTAATATAGTTAAAATAGTATTTATATCTTTATTATTTATATCATTTTCAATAGATATTAAGGAACAACTTTCTTCTAATTTTTCTAATTCTCTTATAATGCGTTTCTTAAGTGTTTGAGATATATTTTGTAATGTTAATAATTGTTCCTCAGATATTTTTTGTGTTATTGTCATTGTTTTAATTTTATATTTTATATAATTATATTAAATTTATATCCTTTTTAATATAATTATTCTAATTATTATATAAGAAGTATTATGAAAAAAAACGGTAATTGTAAAGACTTATCATTCGACGATTGTGAACTATCAATTCTTCGTATGGCTGTTGACAAAGCAGAAGAAAAAATAGGAAAGCGCATTGTTAATTCAGAAGACATAAAAAAAGTTATAAAAATAGTTGAAGATTTTATTAAACGTAAAAACCTAATTTGTTACGGTGGAACAGCCATTAATAATATATTACCTACTGAAGAACAATTTTATAATAAAGATGCAGAAATACCTGATTATGATTTTTTTACAACAAATGCTTTACAAGACGCTAAAGAGTTGGCAGATATATATTATCAAAATGGATTTACAGATGTTGAGGCAAAATCAGGTCAGCATCACGGAACATATAAAGTATTTGTAAATTACATTCCCATAGCAGATTTAACTTTATTACCTAAAGGAATTTATAATGCAATTAAAAAAGAATCTATAAGAGTAGCTGGAATATTATATACACCACCAAATTATTTAAGGATGGCAATGTTTTTAGAATTATCAAGACCAGCAGGTGATACTTCAAGATGGGAAAAGGTGTTGAAAAGATTGTTATTATTAAATAAAAATTATCCTATAACAGATTTAAATTGTAATAGTATAGACTTTCAGAGAGAAATGGAAAATAAAACAGATGAAGATAAAATATATGATAATGTTCGCAATACATTAATTAACCAAGGCGTTGTTTTCTTCGGAGGTTATGCTATCACACTATATTCTCAATATATGCCAAAACATTTAAGAAAAAAATTAGAAAAAATCGCTGATTTTGATGTTTTATCGAATGAACCAGAAAGTACAGCATCCATTGTAAAAGAACGTTTGAAAGATATTGGAATTAAAAATGTAAAAATTATAAAGAGAGAACCTGTTGGAGAAATAATTCCAGAGCATTATGAAATACGTTTGGGTAAAGACACTATAGTTTTTATTTATAAACCTATAGCGTGTCATAGTTATAACGTCCTTAATATATCTGGACAAAAAGTAAAAATAGCGACTATTGATACTATGTTGAGTTTTTACTTGGCATTTTTATACACCGATAGACCTTATTATAATCAATTCTTAGAGAGAATATTATGTATGTCTAAATTTCTTTTTGATGTTCAACAAAAAAATAGATTATCGCAAAAGGGATTATTAAGACGTTTTAGCATAACATGTTATGGTCATCAAGAAACTGTTGAAGAAATGCGTGCATATAAAGCAGAAAAATATAAAGAATTAAAACAAAAGGGTAATAAAGAAGAATTTCAAGAATGGTTTTTAAATTATAAACCAGATGATATTAAAAATAAGAAATTAAAGGAAAAAGAGGAAAAGGAAAAAAAGAAAAAAAGAAATAAAAAAACACAAAAAAATAAAAAGTTTGCAATTTATGGTGGAAAAACTAGGCGCAATATATAAAACTTATTATATTTTACATGTATCACCGTAACATTCGTCTAACTTATCTTGAAATGTAACCCTTTTCTCTTTATTAATGTAAAATTTGTATATAAAATAAAATATTATACCAGATAGAATTAAAACTCCAATATACATATACATTGTATAATCAGATGAAACGTTATCTAAAGTAATGGTATCGGAAATAATATCGTTTAATTCAGAAAAACCTCCCAATGAAAACTCAGGACTAGTAACATCAATTGTATCCATTTTTATAAATAAATATAAATACTTAATTATTTAAACTAATTTAGACCATTGAAGATTTACACCTTTCTATAACTTTGTAAGCGTAATTTCATTAAAATATATTTTTGTAAAACTTTAATAAAATATAATTTATTTCACTCTTCTTTTGGATATATTCCTTCAACTTTGATATATTAAGTTAATTTGCGGCAGAATTAATATTATTGAATAATTTTATAAAAATATTAATTTACAATAAAATATATTTATGATTAATAAAATGATTCTTTGAAGTAGTTTCAGTTAGTACACCATTGGCCCATACTCCAAATCGCTGATCATCATTTCCATTATTTTCCAAAATAAAATGGTAATAAGTATATAAATTTGTATTCTCCAATTTTATAAATTGTTCGGATACAGCAGACAATAATAAATATTTATCATCAATCATTTGTACTTCACCAGATATTTTATAATTTTCTTCTTTAAAACTACCTAAATCATCAACTAAAACAGAATGCCAACCCGTGACAATTAAATCTTCTAATATTCCATTTGTTTCATTTTTTTCCATTTTATACATACATTCACTAAATTTTTCTGG
>Ga0164295_10001252_pt1 | contig 21064 bp, 22 predicted proteins | sample GEODES006metaG_FD_111798 | JGI IMG/M metagenome (GOLD analysis project Ga0164295, IMG submission 111798) | Oligotrophic lake water microbial communities from Sparkling Lake, Wisconsin, USA - GEODES006 metaG | ecosystem: Environmental > Aquatic > Freshwater > Lake | place: USA: Sparkling Lake... | reverse complement strand
TAGCGTTTTGTCGCATCAAACGAGGCATCGCCGGAAGAGGAGTGAGATGAACCATTTGGTTCTCTGGTATTGTTATCCTATACCGTAGTCCCTCCAAATTATAAATAGTAGTCCTATCGGAATTCACCATCAAAGTTGCGTCTTTTGGAATGGTGATACTTATAGGCAAAATTCCTACTGGTTGCCCACCTGTCAGTATTCTTATTCCCGAAAGATCTAATCCTGTATCCTTGTTCACCCGATAATATTGCATTCTATTTCATACTGCAATTATAATTATCCAGAATTGTTGGAAACACCTTCTTTTATCCAATGTTGAAGCTCTGGATACGTCTCCTTGAGATAGGCGAGCCAAACAGTCGCTTGCCTTGCAAGTCAAACAGTACTGTCCATGTTGCAGAGACCCGTCGTGATGAATGTAAGCAATACGAAACAAGGCAATAACCGTCCCTACAGTCTGCCTCTTGTCCCCTCAATTTTCCAAGCTCAGTTGCGAACTAGCAATCGTTTCTGAAGGCGATTGTGTGCCGTCTCGGCGTCCACATCCCTGGCTGCCATGCGACGTTGCCGGTCTTCCTCTGCAGCCTGCTTGGCTCGGTCAAAGGCAGCGACAGCTGCAGCTTCGTCTGTAGACAAGGCCCTTGGCGCTGTTCCGTATTCCCGTTTGGCCTCCTCCAGATTGGTGGGACGTCCATCCGTGCCGACATCGGCCACCTCCTGACTAAAGGTAGAGCCCTGTCCATACGCAAACTTGAGATCCGTGTAGCCAATCCCCTGCGCACCAGGCGCTTTTGTGTACTGCGCCGGACGTTCGGCGCCCAGTTCTACACCGAAGGAGGGGGCCAAGATGAGTTCAGATGGAGCCCGATACTTGCTGACGCTTGTGTCGGCCGTCGTAGCAGCTCTGGTCCGTGTTTCCTCTGCAAACGTCTTGTGAAAGACATCGGCGTTAAACTTTTGTCGCAACTTGTCGTAGGTTTTGACCTCTACATTTTCCTGCTTCTTGAGCCAATCGCCGTATCCATCGTCGCCGTCGGGGTCTGGAAGGCGATTCTCCTCAAACAGCTTGTTAAACGTCGTCATGTTCAAGTTCTTGGGGTTCAAGGCGACGGGCGCAATCGCTTCGTCTTCCAATTCCAGTACGTTGGCGTTTACCGGCGCCCGTGCAGCTCCACGGTCGGCGCCTAGACCCGCTGCTTGTCGCAACTCTTTTGCATGTGCCAGGGTGACGGGGGCATGAAACCGGGCATCGGTACCGTCTTTCGCCGTTTTCGGGATGAGTTTCTGCAGCACTTCGTCCAAATATGTATAGGCCCGTGTGACCTTGTCAAACAGCTCGGGATTGCCGCCCTTGTCGGGGTGCGCCTTTATCGCCGCTCGCTTATAAGCGGATTTGAGGGCTTCGTGGCTCAAGGGCTGGGAATCATCTAAACCGAGAATGTAGTACGATTCATGTAAAACATCTAGGGCCCGCTTGGGAGGCGCAACGGTGGCTAAGGTTGTGGGGCCGGAACGACGAGGCGCGTCGTGGATTTGAAGGGTGGGCTCACGGTTCGCAAGTCGTGGCGCTCCAGCAGATGGATGACCCCCTTGAAAGGGGGTTGAAGGAGGGGCGTGCCCCCCCTGAGCTGAATGGCCTCCTTGAAAGGGGGTTGAAGGGGGGCGGAGCCCCCCTCCCGGCCAAACAGCGAATTCGCCCCGTCTTTGCGCAGCGATATAGGCTAGAACCGGTGCATATACTCCCGTGCGTTTTGCCATATTTACAAACTCTTGACCGACTAACAAGGTATCTAAGGTGCGAAGGCGGGCTTCATCCGACTGCATCTCTGTAAGATTTTGCCAAATCCGACTGTATCGGGGTTCCACGGAGTATCCAGCGCCCATTCTTCTTTGGCTCAGAATCTTTTTGTACGTGCCAACCGAAGGTCACTTGCAGCGCATTGTGTAAAAAAAGTACATCATGTGCTTAAAAATCCCCTTCTAACGACACATTGTCCTCCAGCCATTTCCCTACACTCACCACTTGATTGCTGTCGTATTTGGTGTGTTTCACACCGTTTTTAAACATGTAGACTGTCGGAACCTTCCCTACATCCTTCTGTGCATCCTCCTCCATCGTGTCGTAATCTATATGCACGACAGGAACTCCATACTTTTTGGCGAGTTCCTCTATCTGCGGCTGTATCACCTTACAAGGCTTACACCACTTCGCACCAATATAGACTATTTCGTAGGTCATTGGCATCTGAAACACGGAGCGAAAATCTTCATTTTTTCAGCGGATTGGAAAAATTGAAGTGCGGAATCACCCAGTGGACGAGCGTGTGGAAACACGCTACATTCACATTCTTGCAGACAATGACTACGACAAACGAAACCTTCAAGAGACTTCTCTGCCCCAACTTAGATTTGTTTCCCTACGGCTGGAGGCATTGGGTGCCGATTGGAGAATTTCAATCATATATACAAACATATGCGGAACTTGAACACTGCAGTCTCACCGAAACACACTGGCCACGCATTCAAGAAGAGATCCGTAACTCACGTAATGTATATTGGTCGGATATTACAACCGAAATTGAGCGAAGAGGAAAGGCCTTGGCTGACGCAGGATGTCCACCCCAGGGAAGCGAGGCTTGGCTCCGTCTAGTGACTCCTACAGCAGAACAATGCGAAGAATACAATGCGGTAATAAGGGCCGAATGGAAAAAGAAATGGGAAAGGGCAGCGCTATTAGCGGGGGAATATGCCACTGAGTTTGCGGCACTCCCCCTTGAAAGATTAGTGGCGCTGTGTCCCGATAAGCACGACCGTGCTAATAGTGAAAGACACGGTCCCATCTGGAGGGCGATTTCGGCCCGACTCCCCACTGAAACAAGACTCGCTGTGGAACAAGCACGAGATAAAGAAGATACAGAACGGGAAAAGGAGAATCGTGAGGACGAAGCAGCATACAGACGAAGTCTCTACGGCAGAGAAAATTGAACAGAGCGTGACGCCAGAAGTGACCAGTGCCCTTTCTTACTACATGGAATTCACAGAACGACGCAAAAAATCGGATAAGGCGAAGGATAAGGCAGGGAAGCCGAGTCAAAAACACGTGCGACAGTACGAAGCTCTCATGGCTACGAGAGCAGCGTCAGGTACTACTACGAATGTCGTAGAAGTACCTAAGAAAAAGTAGCCTTTTTTTAAGGGGATTCGATTACGAATCGCCGAACATAAGTCTGTTCTTAAACAGACGACCAGAAGGGGATTCGATTACGAATCGCCGAACATAAGTCTGTTCTTAAAGAGAAGGGGATTCATTTTACGAATCACCAAACTCTCAGTATAAAGATGACCCAAGCTCAGAATCGGGTTGCCCCGTTCCTCCGCCACCGTAATGTAACGCAACGCCGGAAGACCCGCCCCCTCTAAACGTCTCCTTCTTAGCAAAGACAACGGCAATTCCAAGAATTACAACCACTGCTCCGACAATAGACAGAATAGATACCGACTTCATTCTACTCTAATCATACAATTCCTCAATCCATCGCCGGATTTGGTCGGGCTTTAGCAGAGGAATTTGTGGCTCACATTCCCATAGAAACCGTTTTCCAAAGGACGCCACACTCCATTCCGTCGGCCATGCATAAGGATGCGCTTTGATGATATCCTTGTATTCAGATGGCAAGAGACCAAACGACGATTCCGGTAGAACAAGGGCAAGCTGCTCCAACGGCTTCAGTTCCGCCCTTTTTGTGGTCGGGACGGGCACGGACCCCTTCGCCTCCAACCAGTCAACAATGGTTTGCCAGCGAGGAGGGAGCAACCAGGGATACATCCATTCCCTGTCTACCACTTCGCCTGTATAATACGCCAGAGTCCATCCCAACGATTCGCAATAGGTTTCCGCAGCCCTCATCGGCGAAGCCCCCCCTAACGCCTTCTCGTCGTAGATATCGGTCCACTCTGTTTTTAGCACGTACTGCGACCGTTCTCCGTTCTGCACGCGTTGTACAAGCACGTCGTCTTCTCGCCATTCCAACGGGGCGTCCTGTGCTCTGGCGAGTGCTCGCTCTACGGCATCGCCGCCGCCCATCGTCCCAATTCGTTGCGTCAGCTTCCTTGCGACGGATTTCAGAACGTCTTCTGCTTCTGTATCAGCGAGTCGCTTCAAAAGGTGGAGTAGTACGGGCACATTGTAGGTTATTTTTTCCCCTACAAGAACCAGTGGCTCCTTGAACTCCTGCAAATACTCCAACAGTCGCTCTATCCCGTTATCCTTGATTTTGAGCGCCATACCGTGCGGCACGAAATCGTTGCCCAGCAAGTTCATGATGCCCACGAAATCGCAGAGAAAGGCTGTTTGCGTCTGGCCCCCATCGTGCCGACCATGCGCTGCGAATAGCGCCGCTGCGAGCTTGGACATATCCAAATACAGATACTGCTCTGCGCCCAGGGCATCCCGTTTGACACCGCCGCCGAATTCCGTCTCTTCCCGAAACAAGTCCACCCGTGTTCCATAGTGTGCATGCTGAAACAGGGCGAGCACAATGAGGTCGGCATCCAACCCATACACAACGGCGTCAGTAATCTCGTTTGTGCGAATATAGTCCATCAGCTTTTGTTCCCCCTCTCCCGGTTCATCTGCGGGTGAGACGATGATACGTTTATTACGGGTTAGCTCGTGAAGTGCCACCGTCAAACGTTCCATAAAGGCCGTGCCCGGTGTAATGGCATTCGTGTCCCAGCGAGGAGTAGGAACGTACCGGCGTCCCTGCGCCTCCGCCTTGATTCTCGCCTCATCGTCCGCTGTCTTGGCCGACTTGAACCTGCGCATGCGCTGCTGTTTGAGTTTCGCCATGGGTGCTACACCATCTACAGCAATATATAAGGTTTCTGACCCCACGTGCCTGTCTAATTGTCGTATGTAGGCTAGCACACGGGTGACCAAATCTAGCTCCCATTTGGAGGCGATGGCATCTGTGTAGGGAGTTGCTGCCTGTTGTAGCCGAACACAGTGATAAATCGCACAATTGAGATCCAAAGCCAAGAGTTGCGGAGGGCTAGATCGTGTTTCAGATGTTAAACTCGCCACAGTTTGTAGCAAGTGTTTGTAGAAGGAAGGAATGCCCATGCTTGCCGATCTAGGTATTACACTGTCCAATCTATTTAAATACAACCTGCAAGTTCTTCCCGACACACTCCTTGCAGCAACACTTATATTTGCCCTACTCTTTCAATCGGCGCCTCTGGCGACGCTGGGCGTCGGTCTCATTCTGAATGCAGCTCTTCATCCTCTGTTTGCTGGCTTTCTGGCGCGCAACATTTCGGGACTGGCTGCGCCTGCTGACGGAGATGGACGCTGCTCTGGTCGGTTTCCCGGTCTCTCCTTTACAGGAGCCGCTGCCTTCAGCGGGTCCAACATAGACAGGAATGCATGGCCTTCCTATTATACCACCTTCATCGGGTTCTTTCTTACCTACATCATTTCGCTGAAGGTCATTTACAAAGAAGAACTGGAAGCGAGTCCTAACCGCAACACCTCTACAACGACGGGAATTGTGATTGCTGCCTTCTTGCTTCTCCTCGTCATTGCCTTTCGCTACTCGACTGGCTGCGATGACCCCATTGGACTCGGTGTAGGCATTCTCTTTGGAACAGTGCTGGGAGGCGCCTATGTGATGCTTATGTCACGATTGTCTGACCGAACTCTTACAAATATATTGGCGCTGCCCCTGTTTAAGAATGTAGCGGTGGATGGAAAGCCGATATATGTCTGCGCTTAGTAAATCGGATGTAGGGCATTCGGAGTTGTTGGCACGAAGTGCCAACATAACAGAGATGCCCTATATCACGATTTACGACCCCAGTAAATCGGATTTGTAACGTCCTTGTTATTGGCACGCAGTGCCAATAAAATAGGACGGTCTACATCATGATTTACGACCCCAGTAAATCGGATGTAGGGCATTCGGAGTTGTTGGCACGAAGTGCCAACATAACGGAGATGCCCTACATCACGATTTACGACCAAAGTAAATCACGATTTACAACCAAAGTAATCAGATTAGACAAGGCAAAAACCACAGTCCATACCAAGATGGAGTTTGCTCGTGTTCGTGAGTTTCTGCTCGGGGCCTACAACGATCTCCCGAATATTCTTGTTACTGGCTCCCTTCTAATTGGCGCTCTAACGGGTTACTTGCCACTCCTATGGCTATCACTCGGTCTGATTGCATTAGATCTTCCGGTAACCTACCTCTTGCAACTTGCGATGAACAGATTTTTCCCAGGAAACACCTACCTCTCCGTATCCTCCACACGATGTGGCGCAATTCCCTTCATACCCACCGGTGGTGCTCCCGTTCCCATAATAGACTTTATGGCTCCCACCTACTGGATGTCCGCCACCATCTTCTTTGCTGTTTTTACAGGATACAATGCCATTCAGATTCTATTCAAAGCTTCTGCAAAAGGCGCCACCCAACAGCAAATCAATATGCGCCGAGCGTATTGTTTCGCCGTGCTCCTGATTGCCGTCATCTTTGGCGCAATCGCAGGCAGCCGAATCCTGAGCGGTTGCGAGACGCTTGCCGGTGGAGCCCTTGGCGCGTTCGTAGGTGGCAGTCTTGCAGTTGGGTACTGGCATCTGTTGGATGTATGTGGCAGCGGACTCGTGCCCGACATTTTGCAAATCGTCGCCAATTCAGCGCCCGGTACTTCCGGTCCGATTACCCCCGTGATTTGCGCTAAGCCTGCGACGTATGCGAATGTATTCTAAAAAGGCCCCGCCTGAATCATGGTGTACAAGGTTCTTGTTGCCGTCTTCCATTCTGTAAACAGCCCCGGATTCGCTCGCATGTGGTCATCGGTTGCCCATGCGCCACTCAAGACTTGAAACAGGCGACCCACTTCTGTCAACCGTTCAGCCCGTGTTCCCACCTTATAATGTTCTACGCACGACTCGTATGTTACGAGTTCCTTCCCCAGGCGTGTGTTGACATCGTTGTGAAATTCATGTAGGAAGCGAGAGACCCGTTGTTGGAATCCAGCACCCGTATCCCGTGTGGGAAAGAACGGAAGCCGATGGGTCCGAAGGTACAAACGCATGTGCTCCCGACAGGTCGCGCACGGAAGTGCATGTTGGGACGCCGAGAGCACCCGATTCCACAGAGCACCAATATCTTTGCGGTCACTATCCATAGACAGTAAATGAAACATAGCCCACACCAAAGGGCCCCACTCTTCCTTTTTCATCCTATTAACAGCATGGTAGAAGGATTGAAAATTGAAACGCACGGAGCACAGTCCTCACCGACATCACATGCTTACGAGACGAGACGCCGACGCGAAACAGCGCAAAGCGAAACAACTTCGTAGGAAGGCAGCGCATGCAATACACCGGAAAGCCAACAAGGGGCCGCCGCCGTCCAAAGAGGCCGTCGCTGCCTTTGTCGCTGCGATTCAACAGACACCCCGAGGACCGCCGGCACCCCACATGATTCGCTTTCTCCTTCCTCCTGCCTATGCCCTGGCGTCCTTTCACGACCGTACTCTGAGCTCCTGGTACCTCTTTGTGGAGAAATGGAAGGCGACACAGTGGTTTACAAAGGCGCAGGGCGACGCTGTCAAGACCGCCATAGAAACTGCCGTCTACCGAAATCTTCGTATCCGATGGCTCCTACGCAAGTGGATTCGCCGCTATTGTATGAGGAAGGCCGACGCAAGGAACACGGATCCCACAGATTTGTGCACCACCCTCCCCATTCCGGAACGTGCCCTTGTCACTGTGTACGACATGCGCAATCGCAATGTCTATCGTTTCCACTATCAGACGCTTCAGACCTTGATTCTCAACTCACTCCTCTTTCAGCAGTACGGAATCGCCAATCCTCTGTATCCTAAAAATCCCTACACCAATCTCCGCTGGTCTCATGGTCAGTTACTGTCTATTCATCAACAGATAGGAGAGTGTGCTGCGTATCACAGCCGTCTTCCACCGGCACTGCTTTGCAACTTTCGGCAGACAGGGCTGTGCCTGCGCAGCTTTGCACGACACCATCGTGTCGTCCTTCACACCCAAGCCGCCGTCAACTTCTTCAAACGTCAGTACGACAATGACGTCCGAGAAATTTACAATGAAACGCTGGACGATTTATATGACGAGTACTTTTACAAGCGTCGCCCCCTTATGGGGCGCAACCGGGTCCTTGACCTCATTTGCAGCGGCACCCTCATCAAGGAAATCAAGGACCAGTGGGACGCCTTGGTTGTCGCCTTCTGGATTTACGAAAATCATAAGATTCTGTACGGGTCCTATACAACATACGATGACTTGTTGGACCAGGTCAAGAAACTGCATGATTGCACCTATCGCTGTATGATTCTACGCGACCAGACCTTGGCGGTCGTACTCTTTGCCGAGTTAGAGGTGCGCCACCAAAACTCCAGCCCCCAATAGGATGTTGCCAGAACCCCATGCCAATCTCATCGTGCCCCGGTTGTATTTAGGGGATAAGGAGGCTTCTATGGACCCTGCGTTTTTACGGGACAAGGGCATCACCTGCGTCTTCAACTGTACAAAAGACTTGCCGTTTTCCCCCGTTGTCAAACGTCAATACCGTGTTCCCGTAGACGACAACTTGCAGCCCGTAGAACTGAAAAATATGGAGCTGTGGTCGCCCGAAATCGTGGCAAAGCTGCTCCATGAATACAATAATGGTCAGACAATCTTGGTCCACTGCTTCGCCGGCAAGCAGCGCAGCGCCGCCGTCGTCGCCATGACGCTCATTGCGAAAACGGGACGAACGGTAGAGCAGGCGTTTGAGTACATTCGGTCGGTGCGGCCCGTCGCTTTTTTTCCGCAGGCGAATTTTGAGCCCAGTGTTCGGGGATTCGCTGCAATGTTGCGACGGGCTGTAGGAATGTAATGCCACGATGGGTTATGCCCATTACGTCATTATTTTAAAGTGCCTTAGTATAAATGCCATCCATAAAACAGTCCCGAAAACGGTCAAAAAAGGTTCGCAGACAAACTCGGAAGCAAACAGGGGGGATGGTTTGCCCTCGTTGTGGCAGCAGCAGTGCTTTCTGCGATAGAACGAATCGGTGCAGTTGTCCCAACTGCGGACATCAATTTTGGAGAAGGCGTAAAACAACACCAATATAACAGGATGTTCTAATGGTTAGCGTTTGAGACTTTTTGTTTATAACAATATTTTGAACGCCGATGCCCAAGGATTCGTCGCATAGACGACGCCCTGCTGCCCGTGACTTTTGGCCCGTTCCGTAGCCGACCATTCATCCGGGATATCGTCTGGGAAGACGGTTCCATAGAACTCTTCCAACGCATCGTCGTCCTTCGCTACAATACCCGTGGCTGTAGCACTTATACCACATTTTGTAATTATTGGTTTTAATGCAGGGCAAGCCTCTAAGGCCACCCACACCGGTTCGCCCATTAGTTGCGACAGTGGTGGCGCCGCCACATTCCAGGTAGACAGGGCCGCAGCCGTGACCACAAAGGTCCTTTTCCCTGTCTTCCGCAATGGCAGAACCCTCGGATACACTGTTTTTACACTTTGTAGCGACGAGAAGGCGTGTGCCAACATGCGTTCTCGTGGTACTAGCGGCAGCCACTTAGCATAGGCCGCATCCACCCGAAACGACGCTAGTAGTGTTGTCAGGTCGCCGTCCGTTTGCACAGCCGACGCCAAGTACGCTGCCCGTTCCACGCGGCCGTGTTTCAACGCATCCTGGACAGCCCGCCACAATGTAGCGTAATTTGCTACTGATTTAGGCGCCCATGGCACCGATTTAGTAGTGGAAACTACCGGGGGTAAGGGAGGGGTATGAGCCTCTGGCAGTGTGTAGCCCTCGCCTACTAATGCAGCGCCCAGTAAGACTGTAATATCGGTAGAGAGCATAATAGTAGGGTCTACACTACGAAAGGGGGCTAAAGCCAGTGCCAAGCGGCAAGTAGACAGGGCGAGCCCCTCGTAGCCGCTCTCTACTAATTCAGAGCACGCTGCTACAGCGGTTTTTTCGTCAGCAGTTTGTAAGGAGTAAAGCAGCGTTGCTGCTACTGTAGGAATGTTGAAAAGATGAATAGAAGCCATTTAAGAAAGTAAGAAAGGACTATATTTAGTATGGAGTCCGACAATTTGAACACCCTCTTATCGCAGTTCAATTTTTCCGACACAGCAGTGAGTAGCATTACTACTACAGGGCCTGTGGCTTCTACTACAGGCCCTGCTCCTGCTACTAACGACGTCGTAAATCCAGGGGCGAAGGGCTTCCTATGCCTGAATATGATTGTCAAGAACGAGAGCAAGATTATCCAACGGCTGATTCAGTCCGTCCTCCCTATCATAGACACCTACTGTATATGCGATACAGGCTCTACTGATAATACAATAGACCTGATTACTACTACTATGAAGGCGGCAGGCAAACCAGGCCTCGTCTTTACAGTTCCCTTCAAGAATTTCGGCTACAATCGTAGTATAGCTTTAGATAGGGCCGCTGAATGGGGCACGTATGCGCTACTACTAGATGCCGATATGCAGCTTATCATAGACCCAACGTTTAAGAAGACCGACCTTACAGCATCCGGTTACAGTCTGCTACAGAGCAATGGCGGCCTAGACTACTACAATCTGCGCATCGCGAAGACGGGGGTCGGCATCAAGTGTGTCGGTCCCACCCACGAATACTACGACATTCCTGCTGGACACGGAACTGTACAGATCCAAACACTGCGTATTCATGATATTGGCGACGGCGGAGCCAAGAGCGACAAGACCGAACGAGATATACGCCTGTTGACCGAGGCGCTTCAAACGGATCCCAACAATGACCGCACGCACTTCTATCTTGCCAATAGTTACCGAGACTGTGGGAAATACGAGGACGCCATCCGACACTACCAGAAACGTATAGATATTGGCGGATGGGTGGAGGAAATCTTTCAGGCCGCCCTGGAAATCGGAAACTGCTATAGCCGGCAAAAGAAGATGGACGACGCCATCCGATGGTGGATGGACGCCTATCAGCGCTATCCCAAACGGGCAGAATCTCTGTACGAAATTGTCAAGCATTACCGCATAGAAGGCAAGCAGCAGCTTGCGCAACTGTTTCTCAATACGGCGAAACAGATTCCTTATCCAAAGCACGATGTGCTCTTTATCAAGAAGGCAATTTACGACTACCAACTGGCGTATGAGCAGAGCATCATCGCCTTTTACACGGGAACCCCCTACGACCACAAGGCACTGCCGATGCTGTTGGAGCACGAGGACATCAAGGGCAATGTGTTGGATAACTACAAGTTCTACGCCAAGAAGATAGCAAAGCACGCCACTGCGCACATCCTCTCCTTTGACGGCACAGAGGAGAAGGAAGTGGGAGGGCGTCTAGACACCTTTACAAGTAGTTCACCCTGTATTTACAAAACAGCGGGCGGCTACGGCATCAATATTCGCTATGTCAATTACACCATTCAAGGCGATGGTTCCTACAAGTTTCGCCATTCTGACGGTAAAATTACGACGCTGCAGAAGCATCACACCTTAGATTTCAATTACGGCATTGTGACCACGAATTGGATAGACCGTGTTTTACACGAAGAACGCAGGTACCAGGGCGTGGAAGACGTCAAGGTCTTGCCTAGCCAAGATGGCTACAAGTTTCTGGGGACGGTGGAGGATGCAAAAGGGAATATCACAGTGGGATGCGGCTCCTACGATCCGGTTACTTCGTGTTTGACACCGACGGCGTTAGTATCTCCCCTCGCCCAAGGATGCGAGAAGAACTGGTGCTACGTACCAGATACCGAGCAGGTTGTGTATTCCTGGAGCCCTCTTCGTATAGGACGCATTGCGGGCGAATCCTTGGCCATGGAGTCTACGAACAAAGACGTGCCGGCCTTCTTCAAGGATGTGCGCGGAAGCACCCACGGCTACCGCTTTGCCAACGAAGTCTGGTTTCTCTGCCATCTTGTTCAGTATACCGTGCCCAGGCATTACTACCATCTCCTCGTGGTCTTGGATGCAGAGACCTTGAAGTTCAAGCGTCACAGTATCCTCTTCAAATTTGAAGGCGACTGCATTGAATATGCACTCGGCCTCATTGTAGATTCAGAGAAAGTCATAATGTCCTACAGTCAAATGGACAGGACCTCCAAGGTGTTGGTCTTGTCGCGAAGCACCGTGGAATCGGAGCTGTTTTAAGCCCTGCACTTTTAAACGAGCACTTGATGGTGGCCAAAGGCCACCATGAAAGGCTCATTTTAATAGATTCAGGGCGACCTTGAAGCCCTGCACTTTTAAACGAGCACTTGATGGTGGCCCTTTACAAAAAATGGACGCATTCTATACAATTGTATAGAACCCGTGCATTTTTATTTGTTTTTGTTTATTTTATATAAAGAGCGAGATTATATATCATCCACATTAAATCCCTCGGAGGAGGCCGCATCCTTTGCCGCCTTACGACTAAAGGTCACTTCTTCCCTCTTTGCAGGTTCCTTACTCTTTTTCTTGGAGCTGCTGCTGCTTGCACTGTTGCTCTCCGCTTCTTTACTCTCGTCTGAATCCTCATCCTCCTCATCATCATCCGAGGCCTCAAATGTATAGAGCTCCTCGGCGGCTGCTGCCGCCGTCGCAGCATCTGCTGCATCTATAATGAGCATCCAATCTGGCACGAGTCCCTTACGAGACAGAGTTCGTGCCTGGTCATCCGATAGAATACACTCCACCTTAAAGTGCGACGAGGACGTAATGTCCGTATCTGGGTCAAACTCCTCCCCCACGATAATCGTCACTACCGTTGTAGAATTGATGGGCGTAGACCCCTTGCGTCCAAACACATTCGGTATCTGCGCCTGAATCTCTCTCGGCCCGTGCTTTGTATCAATTGCCGCCAACACTCGCCCAGAGCCCAAATGCTTTCGCACGCGTGCGTATGCGATATCTCGCACCTCGCCACTCAGAATCTTTGCAATACGGTTCTCATTCACCTCTTGGCGTTTTCCGCCCGTAAGTCGTCCCTTTTTAGATCGTGCCATTTGTAAGTAAGAAAGGTTTTAGTTGTGTGTAGAAAGAAGGTGCTGTTCGGTTGGAAGGCAGGACGCTCTTCAATTTTTTGCACCACCCCTCAGAAATCCACTAATGTGCTATCAAAGCTCATCTCCTCGCTCGTCTTTCCTACACCCGCCATACCGTAACTCGTGACGCGCTTCTCAAAGAAGTTGTCCTTGCCCTCCAACGAGATACGCTCCATGAAATCAAATGGATTTGCCGTATTCCAAATCTTACGATATCCCAACTGTACCAGCAGACGATCCGCCACGTATTCAATGTATTCCTTCATCAGTTTAGCATTCATGCCGATGAGAGAGCAGGGAAGCGCCTCCGTAATGAACTCCTTCTCGTATTTTACAGCCTCCTTAATCATCTTGTGCGCCTTGGTCATGCTCAACTTGTGTTCCAACTTGGAATACAGCAGGCACGCAAACTCGCAGTGAAGTCCCTCGTCGCGGCTAATAAACTCGTTACTTGCCGTCAGGCCCGGCATGACGCCCCGCTGTTTGAGCCAAAAGATAGAGCAGAACGCTCCACTAAAGAAGATACCCTCTACGCACGCAAACGCCATCAGACGGCTGGCGAAATCCGCCTCTTCTGATTCCATCCAGTCCACCGCCCAATCCGCCTTCTTCTTGACGCAGGGAATGGTGTCTATCGCTTGTAGCAAGTGTGTCTTCTCCGTTTTATCCGAAATATAGGTGTCTATGAGCAGCGAATACATTTCCGAATGGATGTTCTCCATCGCAATCTGAAAGCCGTAGAAGCAGCGGGCTTCGGGCCATTGGACTTCGCCACTAAACCTAGACGCCAGATTCTCATTAACAATACCATCACTCGCAGCAAAGAAGGCGAGGACGTGCTTGATAAAGTGACGTTCATTTGCCGACAACGCCTCCCAATCCTTGCGATCCTTGGACAAATCTATCTCCTCCGCCTTCCAGAAACTCCCTTCCGCCTTCTTGTACATGTCGTAAACGTCTGGATGCTGTATAGGGAAGAGCACGAACCTGTTACGGTTGCGCTTCAGCATTGGCTCCTCCTTTTTCTTTATCACAAATCGCTGGGCAGTTGTAATGCTGCTGCTGTCGAAGGAGGTCGCTCGTCGCCGAGCGGGGCCTCGTGCACCGGCTGTTGATAACGTTATAACAAGGGGAGAAAGTTCAATGCTCATGGGGAATCTATCAATGAGGAGGAAATTGCCGGGAAGCCGGGGCCGAGCGGGGGGTTCATTTTTTCAACCCTTGGTCCAAAAATTGATGCGGAATCCCACAGGGAATCTACATCAATTACACGAATGGATATCCTAGAATGGTCTCTCGGTCTCGGTGGCTGGATCTCTATTGCCGCCTTTGTCTGTATTGCGCAAACAGGAAACTTGGATGCCGTTCGGTACATCTTGTACATCGGGGTTCCGATTGTTACAGTGAGCATTCTGTACGCTGTATTTACGATTGCGTGGACGCTTCTTCTCATCGTCTTGTGGGCAGTCACCCTCATGTTTCGCCGAGACATTCTCTTTACCGTCTTTGTCGTAGGCTTTCTGGCCCTTCTCTCCGCCACGATTCACAATGCACACACCTTACTGCAGGGAGAAGAGGATATGGGCAATGACATGCTAGCGCCCATTCGCACGATTGTAAAACTCGCTGCTCTTCTGTACGACCGCATGATTCCTGGGGGAATTCGCATGGCGTACTTTCTGGACAAATATCGGGCGCTTCTATATCGCCAAGAACCAGTTTCAGATACAGCCGAAACCGTGGAGGAAACCACTCCTGCCATAGAAACAGAGGATGTCGTCGCCGAGGATGCTGCCGCCGAGGATGCTGCCGTAGAACCTCCTATCTCTCAAGAGCACGAAGACTAGATGCTAAAATCATACTTGGCAGACAGCTGTCGTTTCCATTCTGGCGGCAACCGGTCATATTGATGCACAATGACGGACATATCGCCTCGCTGATTGACAATCTTGCATGCCTCGTTTAGAGCCTTGACTCCGTAATGAAGCGTGTTCACCAAGTTGTCGTCGTTGGTGTAGCGCTTTATTTTCCACGGGCTCGTGTAGCATAGCAACATATGAGCTGCTTGGTCTATGATGTAGTTTGTTGGAATACTTGGTGTAAGCATCACCTTCATCATAGCGTCTAGATAGACGGGAAGATGCCGATACGTGCAAAATGTCGTACCGGAACATATGACAGGATTTGCCGAAAGATCCGTGTATATATCTTTTTGTATAAAGGTGCCCAAATCCTGAATCCATTGACGGTTTATAAAACAATCCCGTATGATAATATCTTCTACGAAGACGTGAAGGTCTGCTGTCGGATCCAACGGAACCTCCTCCATATTTTTCTGAAAGAGCACATCACGGGAATCACATAGGAATACGTAATCGCAGGGGGGTATTTCAGATATGTGACTCAGAATCACACCATACCGATGAGACTGCAAGTGCATCTTTGGTTCCGAAGTATCTATCAACACGTGCACCTTGGGAAAGACGCACTGAAGGCGCACAATGTTCGGAAGGTCACTAGGTTTTACGATGAAATACACCTTGCCTGTAAAACCAGTGTCGTACAGCGACCCAGCAAACCTCTCGTATATTTCGTAGGCGTATCCTGTGCACAGGGTGACCACATGAATGACGGGCTTGACCATTGGTGTTGGTACGCACCGATGGTTTAGACCGCTGAACTTTTAAAATAAGCACTTGACGACGACCCAAAGGGTCGTCTTGAAAGGCTTTTTAATAGATTCAGGGTACTAAGGAACAAGGAGCAATTGCTTAGTGAAAGACTCTGCTTTGACAGATTCGGAGTGAACTTGTGATTAGGAACGCCTAGAACGGCGAGCACGAGTTTGTTTTCGTTGCTTTCGTTGTTTTCTTTGCCTTCTTTGCGTTTTGCGGTTGTTTCTTCTGGGAGCAGGAGATGGATTATTAGAGTTCACTACTGCCTTTGCTGCTGCATGCGGCCCGGGTGCCGACGGATCCTCGTACACAGCTGCATGCGGCTCTGACTGTGGATTCATATCATTTGCCGCCGCATGTGCTGCCTGCTGTGCTGCCTGCGCTGCTAACTGCTGTGCTGCCTGCTGCGCTGCCTGCTGCGCTGCTAACTGCTGTTGCGCTACCTGTGCTGCCTGCTGTTGTGCTGCCTGCTGTGATACTTCGTGCTGCAGTTCTTCGTAGCGCGCTGCTGCCCGCGCTGCTTCTTGTCTTAAACTCTGTACATTTTCGTACCGTATTTTTGCTAACTCCCGTGCTGCATTCGCTGCTACCTCTGCTGCTGCTTTCTGCACTGGTTCCTGCTGTACTGCTGCCTGCTGCATTTTTGTTTCGGCAATTGCCCGCGCTTCTTCGTATCTCTGTTCTGCCGACTGTGCTCTTGCCTGCGCGCTTCTCATAATAACTTCTGCCTCCACCACTGCCCGCGCTGGTGCCTGCGCCTCCCATTCTGCCTGGCGTGCTGCCCGTGTTGCCTCCATCGCTGCCCGTTGTGCCACCCGCGCTGGTTCACCCGCTGCCTCTTCAGCGTGTTCCCTCCGACATATTTCATAGGCATGTTGTAGGAATTGAATCTCATTCCGCAAGTTGTCATATGCAGCAATCTGTTTACGTATTCTTTTTTGATGTCCTGTGAATAAAGATGACATACTACTCATAACAGATTGTGCGCTAAGTGAGTTCTCTAGTTCGTTCATCATATGACGTAAGTTATCAAATTGGTTTTGTAAAAAATGATACTCCTCCTCAAATTGAGTCCTGTTAGCATTTATGAGATGCCGTAAACGAGTGTGCTTATCTGTAGCATATTTAGATAAAAGCGTTTTTATTCCCTCCTCATTTATCGACATCGTTCTACATAGGGGCCCGATTTTCCACACTGAAAAATTGAATCTGCCCCGCAATCGCCGGAGACAACGCACAATGCTCTTTCTTCCTGCTGACCTGATTCCTACCCTCATGTCCTTCATGGACGCCGATATGCTCGCACGCATGGCACAAACCTGCAACACGTGGAAACTCCTTGTCTACCGCACCTCCGTATGGAAAGACCTCACGTGGAGACCACGACTTCCACAGTTCTTTGCACAGCACGTCGTTTGCTCTGCATATCGCCATGTCGGAGAACCAAACAAAATATGTTTCCTCGCATGGATTACGCAGCTCCTACATCATCCAGAACAATATCCTGCGCTACATCCAGGGGTAGAACATGCAACAAAACCCGAAGACTTTGTAACCCTAGCACAAAAATACTGGAGAATGTTGAAAAAACCGTGTACGATTACCCATCATCACAAATGGTCCGATGCGTGTAAGCTCCGAACCCAACTCTATGCGGCAAGCCCTGCCGAACGCTACAAGGTCAAAGTACTTCTGGTGAATCAGATGGAAGTTTCTGGCGACAACGGATATGCCAAGTGGATAGACCATCGTCTACAAGACCTCGCTGCAATTTCTACGGTCGGTGCACCAATAGAGTTTACACGGTCTGCCATCCTAGCCCCCCTTCTGTCTGCCTATGGAATACAGCGTAACGACCGTCTAGCGGAGCTGGAGCTTATGAAAGATGACCTAGTAGTTCATTGCGAAAAAAGCCGCCGAGCCCTGCGCCACTATTCCCCACGGACCTTTCATTTGATGGACACGGTCGTAAAAACAGACTGCATTCCTTATTACGATGCCGCTGCATTCGCTTATACAATAGAAATGACTTCTATGTCTAAGGGCGCGGACGCTTTGGCCGCAGGTATCCGCAGCAGCGAGTCGTAAAAGGTCTTGACCGCTGGATGCGCCATAATTTTTGTAGGATCCAGTGCAAAGACAAAGAGCGACTCCAAATCACGAACTCTAGACAGGGCTACATACGCCTGGCCGTACTCAAAGGTGCTGTCACCAATGTCTACTAAAGCACAGTCCAGTGTCGCCCCCTGACTCTTGTGAATCGTAATCGCGTAAGCCACTCGCAACGGAACCTGACGTCGTGCAATCCCGCTGTGCTCTGGACTGACCCAACTATGATGCTCTATTATCTTCGGCAATCCCTTAAGGAACTGTACGACCGGCAAGCCATCCGCCGTAAATTCTGTGATGACCCCACGGCTGCCATTGACGAGTCCCGCCTCTACATCCAAATTGGTGAGCAGCATCACCTGACATCCCTCACACAGTTCCAGCACGGGACTGTAACTGGAATCCAAATCTAGGCGATTTGTAAGAAGTTCCACCTGCTCCTTGCTTGGCAAGTCCGGCTCCGCCCCTTCTTCCGTCTTCGGTCCCACCGTCGTCGCCGCCGTAAAGGTGCGCAGAGGCTTCTTGAGCGCCTGCAAGTTCTTTTCATTAATGGAATCAACGTCGGCGTTCTTGCTAAAGAGCAACGTAGGCTTAATCACCTGCTTCTTCCAGTTGAGACCCATGCGGGCTTGCAGTGCTGCAGTAGACTCGGCGCTAATGACGCCAACGCGGCATTCGTTCAGCAGCTTCTGAAAGGCGGGGTCCTTCTGGCGCTCAATCTGTTGGAGCAACACCGTCGTCAAGCCGCACGAAGCCCACAAGGGACTCTCAAAGGCAAAGCGACCCGGCATCTCACCGCTTATACCACGGCTGACAGGCGGCAGCTGGTAAAAGTCGCCGCACAACACGAGTTGAAGCCCTCCAAACGGTCGGGCTCGTCGTCGCACAAGACGTGCTACTTGGTCTAGTTTCTCAAAGAACTCAGGCGTCATCATACTGATTTCGTCTATGACGAGAATGTGGGTCTTGAGCCACCGGCGCTTCATAAAGAAGTTACGACCGATATTGGCCGCCAAGGTCGCCGCTGGCTCCTTACCCAATCCAACCCCCGCCCAGGAATGCAGCGTCTTGGCCGACGATCCCAACAGAATCGCTGCGCATCCCGTCAGAGCTGTTAGAGCCAGTACCTTCTCATTCGCCGCTGCCCATTCTGTAATCGTTCGTAGTAAGTAGGATTTCCCAGCACCGGCGGGTCCCGTCAGAAAGACGTGTTTGCCCTCTTTGACGAGCGTAAAGGCTCGTTCTTGTTCGGCATGAAGAGGCATAAAGTGTGTCATTAGTGAAAGAAGGAAGACAGTCCTCATTTTTTCACACATCTAAGGGTCCGTTCAAAGGACCCGAATGCTTTCTCACACATCGACAAATGCCCTGTCAGTGCAACACTGCGAAACCAGACTATCCTGCCAACGACACATGGGGCCCCCTTCTGTGGACGATTCTCCACGGACTCGCCGAACGTGTCGGTGGCGTCAATGCCATGTTCGCCAATGATGAAAAACAACGATGGCTGGCCCTGTTTGCAGGGCTGCCGATGGTGATTCCCTGCAAAGACTGTCGAGAACACGCTGTACAGTATATGGCGGATTATCCGGCGATTGCATCTTGGAAAACGTTAGCCCCCGAACAGCGCAAAGACTTTACCCGCACCTGGTTCTACGACTTTCACGAAGCCGTTAACGCCCGTCTCGGGCATGCCTCCTATGACAAGGACCTTCTGACTCCTAGCTACGGCTCCATCAACATACGAGAGTATCTAGGACGATTTGCACACATTGTCCATGTTGCGATTCAATTGGACGGGGTACAGATGCTCAAGTGGCGAGACTGGAACGGCATCATCATCCGGCTTCTCGCCTTGTACGGCATCTAGTCTTACACTACACCATACACGAGCTTTCCCAACAACTCCGAAAAGGTCGTTGTGGTCTGCCTTGGTCGGAACTTGAGCTGCGCTCGCAGCAGGGGCGTAATAGTAATGACACCGCCCTCCTGCACAGCATCTTCCCTTGTCAAATGCTCCCGCAAATCCGCACAGATAGTTTCAAAGGGACGACGACTTCCTGTAGGATCGGCGCAGATGTGAAACGCCTGTTTGCGAAAGGGGCTGGATTCCAAGAAGGCGATATCGCCCAGCTGTTGGGTCGACAAGGACAGAATTGGTCGCTGCAACTTGTGCAGCGCTGCCTCGGTAGTTTCAATCAAGGTCGCCAAATGCTGTATCTGGCCCAGTAAGGCCTCGTATTGCTCTCCAATATCCGATTCATATTCTGAATCAGATGTTGTAATATCGTCCGCCATCTAATTCTTACAAAAGACTTTTATCAGGCTTTCATTTTTCTATGCTCAGCGGACGCAACAAGGCGACAAATTGACTCGCTGGACTATGAAATTCTCCACGCCACATCCAAGCGCCATCGCGTTTTGTCTCTGGTTGAATCGCAGGTCTCACCGAACACCACCAGTGTTTCGGAATCATGATGGCATTTCCGGGTCTTAATTTGATTTCAATATACTTGACGTCTCCAATCCAAGGAACCGTCGTCGTTGTCGCCGTCCAGGGCAACACCTGCGTTTCCTCGTGCTCCGGAATTGCTCCCTCATGCGCTAACCAAAGTTCCACCGGCGCACCGTCTGTAGCCACAAAGACGGTCCATTCTGCCACTGTTTTTCGCAAGGGCTCCTCAGATAGGAGCAGTGTTGGCACCGGCGTTTGAACAGGGAGCCAATGCATGCACGACATGCCGTCATACACCCAATTGTGAAGCGTTGCCAATAGCTTGGTAGACCCCGCCAACTCGGTGAGCGCTTCGTGTGCAGGTGCGCCGACCTCCGTCATCAAATACGCATTCCATGGAATCTTGAAACGCTTTCCTTTGTCATCCTTTGTAAAAATCGGCCACGTCTTGTTCCCCGTCTTTCCCAGCGTCCAACCTCCTATCCAAGACGCCGGCACATTCCGAATGACCAAGGGCAATTGTTCCGATAGCAGCGTCGGCCAGCCTACATCCGCGGCGTAGTCTTTCTGTAAGATTTGAAACTCGTGAATCGCACCCCTATAAATGATAAGAGCTCCAATCACGATAAGAAAGACTAGAAACAGTGTTTCCAACAGCATTTAATTTACGCACGTCTTTGTTTCCGTGTCCTCTTCCGCGGTCCGCAGCACTTCCATAACGTGGGTACAAAC
>Ga0164295_10001251_pt1 | contig 21065 bp, 20 predicted proteins | sample GEODES006metaG_FD_111798 | JGI IMG/M metagenome (GOLD analysis project Ga0164295, IMG submission 111798) | Oligotrophic lake water microbial communities from Sparkling Lake, Wisconsin, USA - GEODES006 metaG | ecosystem: Environmental > Aquatic > Freshwater > Lake | place: USA: Sparkling Lake... | reverse complement strand
TGTCAGGGGTGCCCTCTACTATCGAAAGCATGTTCGAAGAATTATCTGATTCGGCGGTTGTCGGGGCGATCGGCGAGGCGTTCCGTGCGGAGAATATCGCGTGTGCGCGTCGGTTGGCGGCGGTCGCGGAGTTGTATGTGCGACGTCAGATTCCGGTGGAGGATGGCGCTGGGCGTGAGTTGTGGCGGATTGATCCGTGGGAGGCGGTGGCCGCTGAGGTGGCTGCTGTCCTGACGATGACGGCCGCGGCGGCCGGTGGGTTGTTGCACGATGCGGTCTGTCTGCATGAGCGGTTGCCGCGGGTGGCGGCGGTGTTCGCGACCGGGGTGATTGATTTTCGGTGTGTCCGGATGATGGTGGCCCGCACTTTGCTCGCGATTGATGCCGATGTGCTGGCTGCGATTGATGCCGAGTTGGCGGAGGCGGTGCCGACGTGGGGTCCGCTGTCGGTGCACAAGATGGAGCAGCGTGTCGATTCCATCGTGGTTCGCCATGATCCGGATGCGCGGCGCCGGACGGAGTCCCGGGCCCGGGGGCGGTTCGTGGAGATCGTCCATGATCGTGCCACGTCGTTTCTGTCGGGTCAGTTGCATCAGACCGATGCCACGTTGCTGGATCGGCGGCTCAGTGCGCTGGCGCACACGGTGTGCGATGAGGATCCGCGCACGGTGGAGCAGCGCCGTGCTGATGCGTTGGGTGCCCTGGCCGCCGGTCATACCGTGTTGGTCTGTGCGTGTGGGTCTTCGGAGTGCGCGGCCGCGGGCAACGATGCGTCGCCGCCGCCAGCGGTGGTGGTGCATGTGGTCGCCGAGGCTGCGGTGCTGGAGTCTGCGGTGCTGGAGTCTGCGGACGGCTCCGTTGTGCATGGTGAACGTGTTGAGGACAACACGGTCGAGATGATCACCACCCGGGAGCGTCTGGTGGAGGTGATCAGGGAGGCCCGCTGCCCGGAGGCACCCGGGCCGGCGGTGCCGAGTGCGACGCCGGGGTTCGGGTTCGTGGTGGGGGGTCTGGCGGTGCCGGCGAGTGTGTTGGCTGATCTGGCTAAGCGGGGGATTGCTGAACTGCGGCCGGTGGTCCATCCCGGGGATGCCCCGCCGGAACCGCGGTATCGGCCCTCGGTGGCGTTGGCGACCTTCGTTCGCTGCCGTGATCTGACGTGCCGGTTCCCGGGGTGTGAGTGCCCGGCGGACGTCTGCGATATCGACCATACGATTCCCTATGATCGGGGCGGGCCGACGCACGCCTCCAACCTCAAAGCGCTGTGCCGAAAACATCACCTGCTCAAAACGTTTTGGTGCGGAACCGGCGGCTGGCGTGATGAACAACTGCCCGACGGCGCCGTGATTTGGACCGCGCCTAGCGGGCACACCTATCGCACCCAGCCGGGCAGCACGCTGCTCATACCGACGCTGTGCACACCCACCGGAACACTCAATGGTGTTCGTCGCCAACGTGATTCCACGGGCCGCGGCGCGATGATGCCCCGGCGGAAACGCACCCGCGCGGTCGACCGGCACAGGCGGATACTGGCCGAACGTAGGCGCTGACTAGCTGACCGTCTCCTCGCGAATCGGGCCGTAGGTTAACTCCAACTCACCGATATTGGCGGCGGTGGTCACCAGCGGCAGTGCCGCGGCCACGGCGAGTGTGACGGCGCCTGCCTCGGCGCGTAGCGCGGGCACGAAGTCATCGTTGATCGGCGATAGAACGTGTGCGGCACCGTCGCCGGCAAGCAGTGCGCAGACGGCAGCGGTGTGTTCCTCCAACACCTTTCGTGCTCTCGGATAGACGTCTAATGGTGGCGGCGGGATATCGGCGATCAGGTCTGAGGTGGTGCGCAACCGAGGGATCCGGCTGTCGGTGTCGAGCAGACTCGTATCCACCGCACCGGCCGCTTCCGACAGATAATTGCGGACCGCGTCACCGTAGGTGCGAACCGCCGTCAGGGTGTCCTGGCTCAGTGCCATCACTGCATCGTCGGACTGTTCTGACTCGCCACGGGTGACCCGGGCGACCGCGGCGGTCAGATAGCGCAAACTCACCTCCAAGGCCGCGTCGACGGCCCGCCGCACTGACGCAGTCGCACCGCGGGGCCACAGCAGCAGCGATGCGGTCAGGCCGACCGCCGCGCCCAATACGATGTCCTCGATCCGGATCAGGCCCACCTGCCATCCGGTCGGCTGGATCAGGTTGAACACGATGAAGACCATCATGGTGAACATCGCTTGGCCGGCCATGAACGAACCCACCTGCGACACATAGGTGGAGCCGAATGCAACGATCGGCAACAGGATCCACATCACGATCGGGTCAACGCCGAGCAGACCGATGATGGCGGCTCCGATGATGAATCCGATCACCGTGCCGATGACGGCGCGCACTGCAGTGGTTCCCGTCGACGCCGCACTGCTGCGCAACACCGACAGCGCACCGAGCACCACCCATAGGCCGTTCTGCACCGGGAAGACGATCGTGACCACGACGGCCAGCGCCAGGGCCAGACCCGTGCGCAGGCTGTTGAGCACCGTTGCCGAACCCGTGCTGAGGTATCCGCCGAGTGAGGCCAGCGCGGCTCGCTTGGTGTACACCCGGTCGGCAATCCCGGTTTCGGGCAGTTGACGCCCGAACATTCGGGCCCACAGCGGTCGGGTGTCAGCCGCGGCCGCGGCCGAGATGATCCGGCCGGTCAGCCCGATGCTGCCACTCATGGTGCGTCGGCTCATTACGGTTCTGCCCTGTTGCACCGCCGAGGCATCGTCGGGGTCGGCCAGGAGTGCGGTGACCTCGTCGTGGTAGCGGCTGATGGCCACCGCCCGGTGGGCGGCCAGTGCGTCCTCGAGTTCGGACCGGGCACCCGCCGGGGCGTCGGGACTCAGCACCGCAGCGCAGGCCCGCAGGACTCGGGTTGCTGCTCCAGTCGTCTGTCCCAGAAGCGCGCCGGTGTCGGAATCTACCCGGTCGCACAGCCATCGGAGATCCGTTACCACGCGAACCAGAGCGCGGCTGCCTGCGGTCATCGTGACCGGGCGAACCGCGCCGCTGGAGAACCCGGCTCGTAGCGCGTCGATCGCGGCGCTGACCTCCTGAGCCGAACAGGTGCCCTCGATGCGGTCGGCCAGGGCTGCGCAGACCCGGGTGGCCTGCCGGCGCAGCTCACTGTCGTAGCGCGGAGGGAACACGAACAGCGCGGCAGGCACGCAGATCAGGAGCGCGATAACCCAGCCGAAGATCCGATCACCCAGGGGTGCAACGGGTCTGATGCACACCGGCAGGATGAAGATCATCAGCGTCGCACGCTGTCCGGCAGCGATGACTTCGCTGAGCAGGCCGATGAAGTTGACGGCCATCCCGACCCCAAAGCACAGCGGCACCGCCACCCACGGGTGCGGCGCGGCCAACGTTCCCACCGTGATCAGCACGACACCGTTGATGGCCAGACCGAAGTAGCCCAGTGCCCGGGTACCGACACTGCCCGGAAAGTCCGCCGCGATCAGCAACGCGATAGAACCCAGGATGGTGAAGATCGGCGTCTGGTTGTCGCCGGCCACCGCGAAGCTCGCCGCCGCCGCCAGCGGAATGAAAATCGCCGCGCGCAGCGCTCGCCGCGCTGCGTCGCGTTCGGGGTCGCGCTGCCGCAGTTGTTCGGACCATCGCCGGATCATCGCGGCGACATGCCGAGGTCGGCCGGGGTGGCGACGAGTGGCATGCTCAAACACTAAGGCTCCCGGGCCGCGATGCGGCAAGCTGAAGGCAGGCGCAAGTACGGGCGCGAGGGCAAGGAGATGCAATGACCATCCAGATGACGACAGATCAGACCACCGAGGGCGGCTCCGCCGGAGTGCTGGCCCAGGTGCGCACCGTGTTCAACACCGGCCGGACTCGCTCGGTGCAGTGGCGTGAGGAGCAGCTGCGGGCCATCGAGCGGATGTGCGAGGAGCGCGAGGCCGAGATTTCCGCGGCGCTCACCAAGGATCTCGGCCGCTCGACGTTCGAAGCCTGGCTCGGTGACATCGCCTCCACCAAGGCCGAAGCGGTGTTCGCGCGCAAGCATCTCCGGAAGTGGATGAAGCCGCAGCGCCAGAGTCTGCCGCTGGCGCAGATGCCCGGACGAGCGTGGGTGCAGTACGACCCGCTCGGAGTCGTCCTGGTAATCGGGCCGTGGAACTATCCGTTCTTCCTCTGCATGTCGCCGGTAGTCGCCGCGGTGTCGGCCGGCAACGCCGTGGTGATCAAGCCGTCCGAGTTGGCGCCGGCCACCTCCGAGCTGATCGCCCGGCTGGTGCCGCTGTATCTGGACCGCGAAGCCGTCCGGGTGGTGGAAGGCGCCGCCGACGTGACCCAGGATCTGCTGGCGCAGGGGTTCGACCATGCGCTGTTCACCGGTGGCACCGAGATCGGCCGCAAGATCATGGCTGCCGCGGCGGCCACGCTGACTCCGGTGACGCTGGAACTCGGCGGCAAGAGCCCCGTTCTGGTGCTGCCCGACGCCGACCTCGATGTGACGGCACGGCGGATCGCGTGGACGAAACTGCTCAACTCCGGTCAGACCTGCATTGCGCCCGACTACATCCTGGCCGACCGTTCGATTGCCAAGGAACTCACCGCGAAGATCGTGTCGACGATCGCGGAATTCCGTGCCGACCAATCGGATCCGTCGCTCCGGATCGTTAATGAGCGCCAGTTCGATCGGCTGGTGTCGATCATCAGTGCGACCGGCGGCACCGTCGTCACCGGCGGCGGATCGGATCGCTCCACGCTGTCCATCGAGCCCACCGTGGTCGTCGACCCGGCACCGGATGACTCGGTGATGGCCGATGAGATCTTCGGCCCGATCCTGCCGATCATCACCGTCGACTCCACCGAGGAGGCGGTCGCATTCGTCAACTCCCGGCCCAAGCCGTTGGCCCTGTATGTGTTCACCGCATCCCAGCAGAAGGGCCGCGACCTGATCGACCGGATGCCCTCGGGCGGAGCGGTCATCAACCACATCGCCATGCACTGTCTGGTACCGCAGTTGCCGTTCGGCGGCGTCGGCGCCAGCGGGATGGGTGCCTATCACGGGCAGTGGGGCTTCGAGGCGCTCAGCCACCGCCGTGCCGTGCTGTCCAAGCCGGCCAAGCCGGACCCGAGCCTGCTCTACCCGCCGTATACCGACCGCGCGATGAAGATCCTGCGCCGACTGCTCTAGGGTCGGCGGTGTTCTAGGGTCACCACATGAGCAACGCGCGGAGCCACGACGACACCTGGGATATCGCCACCAGTGTCGGGTCGACGGCGGTGATGGTGGCCGCCGCGCGCGCTCGGGAGACCGACAGCGCCGCCCCACTCATCCGGGATCCCTACGCGCGCATACTCGTTGCCGGTGCCGGCACCGGTATGTGGGATGACTTCATCGACGATTCGGTTGCCGACCGCATCAAGAACGCCGACCCCGAGGCTGCCGCGGTATTCCAGAACATGCTCGGCTACCAGGCGGTGCGCACCCACTTCTTTGATGCGTTCTTCGCCGACGCCGTCGCCGCGGGGATTCGGCAGGTGGTGATCCTTGCCTCCGGATTGGACTCCCGGGCCTACCGTCTGCAATGGCCGGCCGGAACAATCATCTTCGAAATCGACCAGCCCAAGGTGCTCGAGTACAAGGCGGCGACACTGTGCCACAACGGCGCCACGCCGTCGGCCGTACTCCGCGAGGTGCCCATTGACCTACGTCAGGACTGGCCGGCCGCACTGACATCGGCCGGTTTCGATCCCGCGACGCCAACGGCATGGCTGGCCGAGGGGCTACTGATGTATCTGCCGGCCGACGCGCAAGACCGGTTGTTCACCCAGATCACCGAATTGAGTGCACCGCGCAGTCGGGTCTCAGCCGAGGCGATGGGGCATCAGGACGAAGATCGCCGCGCTCAGATGCGCATGCGCTGGGAGAAGATGGCCGACGAGATAGGCCTGGAGCGGCCCGTCGATGTCTCCGAACTGATCTACAACGACCCGCTCCGCGCCGACGTCGCCGAATGGCTGGGTGCGAACGGATGGGCAGCATCCGCCACACCCTCCAACGAGGAGATGCGTCGGTTGGGCCGCTGGATCGAGGTTCCTGACACGCAGCAACGCGACGCCTTCTCCACCTTCGTGGTGGCCGAGAGACTGCCCTAGCCGGACTCGATCATCGCCGACGTGTCGACGAGTGACAGCGCATCCATCAGCGGGCCCTCGTAGCTTTCGGGAGCTGTGCCGTTCAGTCGCACCAGGTAGGTGGTCGACGGGTCGGCATCCGGGATAACGATGAATCTCGATGCGGTCACCCAGTTCTGGCCGTTCTGAGGCACGATTCCGCTGAACGCGACTCCGTCGTAGCCGCTCAGTGTCGTTGCTCCCGGTTTGGCCTTGAATGCGAAGCCCGGGGTGTTCTGGGAGTCGGCGGGCGCCAACTGCAAAAGCTGTTCGAAGTCGGCATCGCCGACCAGTTTGGCCAGCCGGAGTTGGATGACGGGCCGAGAGTTCGGGTCGGTGGCGGCGTCGTAGCCCTTCGCGGCATACGGCGGGATCCCGCCGGCCTCGGTCGTCTGCTCGGTCGTGAGGTCGGACCACCCGGGCAGGGCGGGCAGCGTGATGACCGGAGTGCCCGGTTCGCCGGGCTGGACCGGCGTCTGGACGATCTGGTTCGCGGCCAGGTAGTCCTTGATCGTTTTATTGGGTGTCGCCGATGCCGAGGCCGACGTTGATGCCGCGGCCGATGTGGGGCTCGTCTCGGTCTTGGTCGCGGAGCCGCAGCCGGCGAGCGTGACGATCGACGCCAGCGCCAGTCCCGCGGTGATTCCTCTGGTCGCGAACATGTTTCTCCGCCTATCCCTTCCGTTGCCCCCGTCGCCGACTCAGACTAGCGGCAACCGGCGTTCACGCCACTGGTTACGATGGCCCGCGGAACAGTTGCGCAGCTATGAGAGGAATCCCATGCCAGGAGTGCAGGATCGAGTCATCGTCGTCACCGGTGCCGGAGGCGGGCTGGGTCGCGAGTACGCGCTGACCCTGGCGAAAGAGGGCGCCAGTGTTGTGGTCAACGACCTCGGCGGCGCCCGTGACGGCACCGGCGCCGGTTCTGCGATGGCCGATCAGGTGGTGGCCGAAATCACGGCGGCCGGCGGGCGTGCCGTCGCCAACTACGACTCGGTGGCCGACGCTGCGGGAGCCGAGAACATTGTCAAGACCGCACTCGATGAGTTCGGTGCCATCCACGGAGTGGTGAGCAACGCCGGCATCCTGCGCGACGGCACCTTCCACAAGATGACCGCCGAGGCGTGGAACTCGGTGCTGCAGGTCCACCTCTACGGCGGCTACAACGTGATCCGCGCCGCGTGGCCGCATTTCCGCGAGCAGTCCTACGGCCGCATCGTGGTGGCCACCTCCACCAGTGGACTGTTCGGCAACTTCGGCCAGGCCAACTACAGCGCCGCCAAGTTGGGTCTGGTCGGCCTGATCAACACCCTCGCCCAGGAGGGCGCCAAGTACAACATCAAAGCCAACGCGGTGGCGCCGATCGCGGCGACTCGGATGACCGAGGACATCATGCCGCCGGAGATCCTCAAGAAGCTCACCCCGGAGTACGTCGCGCCGGTGGTCTCCTACCTGTGCACCGAAGAAGTGCCCGACACCGCATCGGTGTTCATCGTGGGCGGCGGCAAGGTGCAGCGCACGGCACTGTTCCAGAACGAAGGCGTGACCTTTGACGAGGTTCCGACTGTCGACGACGTGGCTGCGCACTGGTCGCAGATCGACGACCTGTCATCAGCCACACAAGCTGCATTCAAGCTCTGACGACGTGAAAGCTCTTGTCGCTCAGGAGCTCTGCGCGAGTCTGGCCGCGGGCGGGGTGCACGGCAAGGTCGTCCTGGAACCATGAGCGTCGGTGGAATCGTCCTCGTCGCGCTTGCCATCGCCGTCGGACTGGTGGGTATCGTCGTTATGGTTTTCCCGGGCACGCTGCTGATCTATGCCGCGATCGCGGTCTGGGCGTTCATGGTCCGGGGCACGGTTGCGTGGGTGGTGCTCGGGGTGGTCACCGCCGTACTGGGCGCAGGCCTGCTGGTGAAATATCTCTGGCCCGCCCGCCGGATGCGTGCGGCCGACGTCAGCGGCCGAACCCTGGCCGCCGGTGCGGTGGCCGGAGTGATCGGGTTCTTCGTGATCCCGGTCGTCGGCCTCATCGTGGGCTTCGTGGCCGGGGTCTATTTGGCTGAGTTGGCGCACCGCCGCGACCGGCGGCGGGCCTGGGAGTCGACGGTGCACGCCATCAAAGGTGTCGCGTTGTCGATGGGGGTGGAACTGGCCGGCGGTCTGATCGCCACCGCGGCGTGGGTGATCGGCCTGGTGCTAACCCAGTAGTTGTGCGCGCAACCGGGCGACGTCGCCAGTGGTGACACCGGAGTGCCGCAGGTAAGCGTCCAGCCCGCCGTAGTTCTCATCGACGACGCGGCGCGATGTGCTCAGATACTGCTCGCGCACGCCCAGCACCTCGTCGGTGAGCCGGGACTGCATGAACGACACCACCTCGTCGGTCACTCCCTCGCGACTGCGAGTCGTCTCCAGGATGTGCTCGCGCAACCGGGTGGTCGCGGTATTGCTGTGCAGATAGTCGGTGAGAATGGCGTCCCGGTCGACCCCGGCTGCCTCGAGTGCGACGGCGACGGCGAATCCGGTCCGGTCCTTTCCCGCGAAACAGTGCACCAGTACCGGCTTGCCCTCGCCGAGCAGGGTGATGATTCTGTGCACTGCACGCTGCGCACCGCCCAGGGTGGGAAAGTGTTCGTATTCGCCTGTCATCCAGCGCTGTCCCGCTGCGGCGGGTTCCTCGTCGGAGTATTCCGTCATCATCTTCTGCCACGCGGTCTCATGCGGCGCCTCGGCGGCGGCCTCGTCGGAATCCGAATGTGTGAGCGATACCTCCGGGAACGGAAGGTGATGGATCACAACGTCTCCGGGCACCGCGCCGGGACCACGGCGCTGCAATTCTGCCTGGGAACGCAGGTCGGCCACATCGGTCACACCGATTTCGGTCAGCAGGCCGCGCCCGGCATCGTCGAGTTTGTTCAGTTCACTGGACCGGAACAGCCGCCCCGGCGCGATACCAGCAGTGTCCGCGACATCGCGGAAATTCCATGCCCCCGAGAGCTTCTCGTGGTCGGCCTGGTTGTGGAAGCTCACCCGCCGGTCACCGCCGCGGCCAGCAGGCTCTTCTCCCGGCCGAGTTCGTTGCGGGCGACGGTGCGCATGTGCACCTCGTCGGGGCCGTCGAACAGTCGCATGGCCCGATGCCAGCCGTACATGCGTGCCAGCGGGAAGTCATCGGTAACGCCGGCGCCGCCATGTACCTGGATGGCCCGGTCGATGACGTTGCAGGCCATCTGTGGGGCGACCGCCTTGATCTGGGCCACCAGGGAAAATGCCGCCCGGTTGCCGTGCTGATCGATGGTCCATGCGGCTTTCTCGCACAGCAGTCGCGCCTGGTCGATCTCGTTGCGGGACAACGCGATCTGTTGCTGCACCATGCCCTGCTCGGCCAGCGGCTTACCGAACGCAATCCGGGTGCGGGCCCGCTCCGACATCAACGCGAGCGCGCGCTCAGCCACCCCGATCGCACGCATGCAGTGGTGGATGCGGCCCGGGCCCAGGCGCGCCTGGGCGATCGCGAACCCCATGCCCTCCTCGGCCAGTAGGTTGGTGGCCGGAACCCGGACATTGTCGTAGACGATCTCGGCGTGGCCGTGCTGGTCGTGCCAGCCGAACACCTTGGTGGAACGCAGGATGTTCACCCCGGGGGTCGGAAGCGGAACCAGGATCATCGACTGTTGCTGATGCGAGGCGGCATCAGGATTGGTGCGGCCCATCACGATGAGCACCTTGCAGCGCGGGTCATTGGCGCCGGAGGTCCACCACTTGCGGCCGTTGATGATGTAGTCATCGCCGTCGCGGATGATCGCGGTTTGGATGTTGCGGGCGTCGCTGGAGGCCACCGCGGGCTCGGTCATTGAGAACGCGCTGCGGATCTCACCCGCCAGCAGTGGTTCGAGCCACTGCTTCTTCTGATCCGGCGTGCCGAACATGTGCAGCACTTCCATGTTGCCGGTGTCCGGGGCGGCGCAGTTGATTGCCTCCGGACCGATCTCAGGGCTCCAACCGGACAGCTCCGCAAGCGGGGAGTACTCCAGGTTAGTCAGGCCGGACTCCGCGGGTAGGAACAGGTTCCAGAGTCCGCGTTCGCGGGCCATCTTCTTGAGATCCTCGACGACCGGCGGGAGGGTGAAGTCGCCCACTCCAGCCGCGGCCCGGTACTCGTCGTAGGACTTCTCGGCCGGTATGACGTGGTCGGCCATAAATTCGGTGAGGCGTTTGTGGTAGTCAGCCGCCTTGGCGGACAGCGCGAAATCCACGTTGTATCCCTTCCGCTGGGGTCCCATCCACTGGGGTCCGGTTCACCATATGTCACGGTGAACCGGACCCCGGCGGGGGTCACGGGCCTCAGCTGTGGCCGACGGCCTGGCAGTCCATCGCACCGCTGCCGCCGGAGGCCGGGGCATTTCCGGCGGCGCCGATCTGGCCCGCGCGGGTGAGCGGGTTGGCAGCGTCGGCGTCGGCCTGACCGGCCGGCATCGACATGCTGCTGCACTGCGTGTCGGTCGTCGGCTGCGCACCGGCCTCGGTGGTGCCCAGCACGAGGCTGCCGGCGAAAATTCCGGCTGCGGCGATGGCGCCGGCCAGTGCGGTGGTGATGCGGCGGGTGATGTTGCGGTTCATGTTCGGCTCCTCCTGGTTTCAGGGCCGGTGATCTCGGCCTGAACTCACTATCGCGCCGCCTCAGGGTCCGGTTCGTCCACCGGACGGACCCTTGCCGGGAGGAACCGCGTGTCCGCCGATCGGGGGACACGGCGCCAACTAGGCCAGGGCCGCGTCGACCGCCTTGGCCGTCTCCCGGCCCGACTCGATGGCGCCGTCGACCCAGCCCGACCACACCCCGGCGACGTCTGCCCCGGCCAGATGGATTGCGCCCCAGTGACTTTCGAGCCTCCCATGGATGGGCGGCTGTCCCGGCCGCAGTGCCACCCAGGTGCCTTTCGAGTACGGGTCGCCGATCCAGTCGTGGCCGTAGACCTCCTCGACTGTGGCATCCAACTTGAGGTCATCGAGGCCGGCCTGCAGGAGATCAGGCCGGTCGATGGCCAGATTGGGAGCCAGGCCGAAGGAGGCCAGGATGGCCTTTTCCCCGTCCGGTTCGCTGACCCTTCCCTTCACGGTGCACTCGACAATCCCCGGCCAGCCCATGGCGAATACGTGATTGGTGCCGGCCACCTTGGACCAGACCTTGACGCATCGACCGGTGTGGCCCTCGCTGACCAACCGGGCCAACGCCGGCGGTAGACCCGGGGTGAACGCGATATCGCCGAGGGTGTTCAGCGGTGCGGCGAGGATGACCCGGCGGGCCGAGTAGCGCTGTCCGGTGGCGGTGGTCACGTCCACCCGGTCGGCGAGTTCGGTCACCGCGGTGACCGGTTCACCGAGACGGATCTGCCCGGAGATCTCTGCGGCGACGCACTCGGCCAGGCCGCCGCTGCCGATGTCGACCCGCGCCAGCGAGGCGAAGAACGAGTAGTCCGGATTGTGGTCAAAGCCCGCGATCTCGCGGAGGTACACCAGCGCCGAGAACTCCTCGGGCAGGGCTCCGGTCAACGTGTAGGACTGTGCGCGCAGGAGATCGGCGATTTCCGGCGGCGCGTTAAGTGCGGCCAGATACTCGCTGAACGGGATGTCCAGATGGGCGGTATCGGTCTGGGTGAAACCCTTGGCGAAGACCACGGGTGCGATATCGGCCCGCAACCGGTCGAGGACCTCCTCGAGTTCTTTCATGTCGATGAGGCCGTCGGGCTCGTCGCCGTCGGCGTGCCGGCCGTTGAGGAACCACCTGCTGGCACCATCGGTATCGGCGCGGACGAAGTTCGCGCCGTACCGCTCCACCTCGGCGGCCATGTAGTGATGCCGCGCCGGATCGAACCACTCCGCACCAAGGTCGATCACCACATCGGTGCCGGGGAACGTGCCGGAGTAGGTCCGCCCGCCGGCCCGCTCCCGGGCCTCGAGCACCACCACATTGCGCCCGGCGTCGATCAGATCGCGCGCGGCCACCAGACCGGCGAAGCCGGCCCCGATAACAACGACGTCGTGAATCTCGGTTGCGTTCATCGCCCGATTGTGGCACGCGCTCACCTCACAAAAGGGTGAACCCCCGACCGGGCTGCAACTCCAATCGCGGGACCGATCGGCCGGTGCGGTTAAGGTGTCACGAGCATTCGGGGCAGGTCCCAATCCTAGGAAGCGCACGCACTGGCATGACAGATACCAAGACGACCGTCGGCGTTGTCGCCGAGTCGGAGTCCGACGAGCGCCGGGTGGCGCTGGTTCCCAAGGCGGTCACGACGCTGATCAACAGCGGGGTAACCGTGGTGGTCGAGTCCGGCGCCGGGGATGCCGCCCTGCTGCCCGACGACCTCTACACCGCCGCCGGGGCGACCATCGGCGATGCCTGGGGCGCCGACATCGTGTTGAAGGTGGCGCCGCCGACCGCCGCCGAGGTGGCCCGACTGCATGCCGGCCAGACCCTGGTTGGTTTCCTCGCGCCGCGCAATGCCGACAATCAGATCGCTGCGCTGCGGGCGGCCGGCGTGCAGGCTTTCGCGGTCGAGGCCATTCCCCGAATCTCGCGCGCTCAGGTGATGGACGCGCTGTCGTCGCAGGGCAACGTGTCGGGGTACAAGGCCGTGATACTGGCGGCCAGTGCGGCGACCCGGTACTTCCCGATGCTGACCACCGCCGCGGGCACCGTCAAACCCGCCAGCGTGCTGGTGCTCGGCGTCGGCGTGGCCGGCTTGCAGGCGCTGGCCACCGCCAAGCGCCTCGGCGCCCGGACCACCGGCTACGACGTGCGTCCCGAGGTAGCCGATCAGGTGCGCTCAGTGGGCGCGCAGTGGCTCAATCTCGGGATCGACGCCGCCGGCGAGGGCGGGTATGCCCGCGAGCTCACCGAGGAGGAACGCGCCGCGCAACAGACCAAACTGGAGCAGGCCATCGGTGGCTTCGATGTCGTCATCACCACCGCCCTGGTTCCCGGTCGGCCGGCGCCACGGCTGGTGACCGCGGCCGCGGTGCAGGGCATGAAGCCCGGCAGCGTCGTCGTCGACCTCGCCGGTGAGACCGGTGGCAACTGCGAACTGACCGAGCCCGGCCAGACGGTCGTGAAGCACGGAGTGACCATCGCCTCGCCGCTGAACCTGCCCGCCACCATGCCCGAACATGCGAGCGAGTTGTACTCCAAGAACTTGACCTCGCTGCTGGAACTGATGATCAAAGATGGTGCGTTGCAACCGGATTTCGACGACGAGGTCATCTCGGCCTCGTGTGTTACCCGCGAAGCCGCACCGGCGGCGAAGCCATCCAACACCGAGGTGCAGAACTGATGTACACCCAATTGCTTGCCAACCTCGCGATCCTGGTGCTGGCCGGGTTCGTCGGATTCGCCGTGATCTCCAAGGTGCCCAACACCCTGCACACTCCGCTGATGTCGGGCACTAACGCCATCCACGGCATCGTCGTGCTCGGTGCCCTGCTGGTGCTGGGTAACCTGCCCGCCGACGCCCACTGGGGGGTGCGGATCATCTGCTTCATCGCGTTGGTGTTCGGCACGCTGAACGTCATCGGTGGATTCCTGGTGACCGATCGCATGCTGGGTATGTTCAAGGGTAAGAAGAAGGAACTCCCGGCCGCCGCCGCGGTCAAGGAGGTCACCAAGTGAACAATCTCGTTGCGGTGCTCTACATCATCGCGTTCGGCATGTTCATCTACGGCCTGTCCGGCCTGACCGGACCCAAGACCGCGGTGCGCGGTAACTGGATCGCCGCCGCCGGTATGGGTATCGCCGTCGTCGCCACGCTGATCAAGGTTCGCGATACCGCCGCAATCAACTGGATTCTCATCGCTGCCGGATTGGCCATCGGTGTGATCCTCGGTGTGCCGCCGGCCAAGAAGACCAAGATGACCGCCATGCCGCAGCTGGTCGCGCTGTTCAACGGTGTGGGCGGTGGCACGGTCGCCCTGATCGCCTGGGCGGAATTCATTGAGACCAAGGGCTTTTCGGAGTTCACGCCCGATCAGACACCGACGGTGGCACTGGTGGTCGGCTCACTGTTCGCCGCGATCATCGGGTCGGTGTCGTTCTGGGGATCGCTGGTTGCCTTCGCCAAGCTGCAGGAAACGATCATTCCGAAGAATGTCGAGAAGGCATTCGTCAAGGGTGCAAAGGCATTCCAGGCCGCCAATATCGTCCTGCTGATTGTCGCCGTCGCGGCCGCGGTCTACATCGGGCTGCACAAGGGTCTCTCGGTCTGGTGGATCGTGCTGCTGCTGGTGCTCGCGGGCATCATGGGGCTGTTCGTGGTGTTCCCGATCGGCGGCGCCGATATGCCGGTGGTCATCTCACTGCTCAACGCGATGACCGGATTATCAGCTGCCGCAGCGGGTTTGGCGCTGAACAACACCGCCATGATCGTCGCGGGCATGATCGTCGGCGCGTCCGGCTCGATCCTGACCAATCTGATGGCCGTCGCGATGAACCGGTCCATTCCGGCGATCGTGTTCGGTTCCTTCGGCGGCGGTGCCATCGAAGGCGGACCGGTCGGCGGCGACCAGGGCCCCGTCAAGGCGACATCGGCCGCCGACGCCGCCATCCAGATGGCGTATGCCAACCAGGTGATCGTCGTGCCGGGCTACGGACTTGCTGTCGCCCAGGCCCAGCACACCGTCAAGGAGTTGGCTGACCTGCTTGAGGACAGGGGCGTCGAGGTCAAGTTCGCCATCCATCCGGTGGCGGGCCGGATGCCCGGGCATATGAACGTGCTGCTGGCCGAGGCCGATGTCGAGTACGACGCGATGAAGGAAATGGACGATATCAACGGCGAGTTCGCCCGCACCGACGTCACGGTTGTCATCGGCGCCAACGACGTCACCAACCCGGCTGCCCGCAATGACCCGTCCAGCCCGATCCACGGGATGCCGATCCTCAACGTCGACCAGTCCCGGTCGGTGATCGTGCTCAAGCGGTCGATGTCGTCGGGCTACGCCGGTATTGAGAACCCGCTGTTCTTCCTCGACCAGACCTCGATGCTGTTCGGTGACGCCAAGAAGTCGGTGTCCGAGGTCATCGAGGCGCTCAAGGACCTGTAGCTATCGGTGGCGCTTGCCGCCGGTAGCCTCGGCGATCCAATCCTTCTCGATCCGGCCGATCTCGAGTGACAGCGTGACGACAGTCGGGTTATCGCACTGAACGTCGAGGGCGGTCCGGTGGTGCGCGGCTTCACCGGCGCCGGGCAGGTACGGGCGAAGGCTCTCGAACCATTCCGAACCGACTACGTTGGGCGCCTCAGAGTCGCGCGGTCCGGCGGCCCACTGCCGGTAGGTGTCCCGAGCGCTTGCCAGACCGGCCCGCCACTCTCTCACCACATCGTGTCGGTGTGATAGCAGATCGACTTGTGCCTGCCGCTTGTGGTCGGTGTTGGCTACCACCCCCGGCAACCACGTCTCCGCCACCGACTTGACGAGGCCGACGCCGCCCACGAGTGCAGCGCCGACGACCGTGCCGGCTAAGCCCATCATTCCAGCGTCCACGTTGGCGATCTTTGCATCCGGGGCGGCGTCGCAATCGAGAAACGCCGCAGGCGGCCCTATCCGCTCCCGCCGAGCAGCACGGTCTGCAGCGCGGCCCGGAACTCATCGGGCAGCGGCACGGGCCCGTCGTCGCCGAGGGCCACCAGCACGGTGTCGCACACGCCGATACAACTGCCGCTGATGAACAGTGCGGTCGACGCCACGTATGAGGCCCGTCCGATGCGGCCGACACCGGCGCCGGTCGCAATGGTGGCCGGCCAGTGCGCCTCGGCCAGGAAGTGGACGGTGTTCTGCGAGGTGACCAGACGAATCCGCCGCCGCGTCACGTCGTAGGCCGACGGCAACAGATCGCGATTCATCGTGGCGCGGGCGTTCTCGTGCAGTGATTCCAGCGCGAGATTGTTGAGGTGGCCGTTGGCATCCATATCGCCGTAGCGGGCGGCGATCTCGCCGACAACCGGGTAGGACTCCAGACGAAGCCGCATCGGGTGCGGACGCGGGGCGGTGGTGGTCAGGTCGGTCACAAGATCGCCCAGCCTAGCAACTCGTTACACTCTGCTGTGGGTTCCGACGGGCAGCCGGGTATCGATCCGGAGCGATTGACGGTGACGCTGGATGTTCTGGCCGAGTTGCACACCCTTGATGAGAGCCACCCCGATTTCATCGCCGTTCGCCGGGCCACCGCGCGGATGTTCAAGTCGGTGAAGAAATCTCGCCGGGACTCCAAGCGTGCGGAGATCGCCGAGGCGGACCGCGCCGTGGTCGCCGCCACTGCCACCGGGGCACCGGATCGCATCGATGACGAGACCCGGGGCATCCCGTTGTCGGCATCCTCTACCGCACCGAGTGCGGGCGTCCTGGTGAAGTCGCGGGCCTGCTATATCTGCAAGCAGCACTACACCCGGGTCGACGCGTTCTATCACCAGCTGTGTCCGGAGTGCGCGGCGTTCAGCCATGCCAAACGAGAGGCCCGCACCGATCTCACCGGCAAGCGCGCCCTACTCACCGGTGGCCGCGCGAAGATCGGCATGTACATCGCGGTGCGACTGCTGCGCGATGGTGCGCACACGTCGATCACCACACGGTTTCCCCGCGATGCCGTGCGCCGGTTCGCGGGCCTGCCGGATGCCGATCAGTGGCTGCACCGCCTACGCGTGGTCGGCATCGACCTGCGCGATCCGGCTCAGGTGGTCGGCCTCGCCGACGCGGTTGCCGAGGCTGGCCCGCTCGACATCCTGATCAACAATGCCGCCCAGACCGTGCGCCGCTCACCGGGTGCGTATGCGCCGCTGGCTGAAGCCGAACTTGCGCCGCTGCCCGACGGCCCGCTGCCGGAGTTGCTGACCTTCGGTCACACCAATGACGCGCACCCGCAGGCGTTGGCGGCATCGGTGGCGAGCCATCCGATACTTGCTGACGCGTTGGCCGCCGGATCCAGCTCGCTGGCGCGGCTGGCCGCCGGAACCGCTATCGACGCCGGCGGACTCGTTCCCGACCAGCATCACATCAACAGCTGGACGCAGCATGTGCATGAGGTCGAGCCGCTGGAGATGCTCGAGGTGCAACTGGCCAACACCACCGCACCGTTCCTGCTCATCAGCCGACTGCGTCCGGCGATGGCGGCGTCATCGGCCCGGCGCACCTATGTGGTCAACGTCTCCGCCATGGAGGGGGTGTTCTCCCGGCGCTACAAGGGGCCAGGACACCCGCACACCAATATGGCCAAGGCCGCCCTGAACATGCTTACCCGAACCAGTGCGGAGGAGATGTTCGAGACTGACGGCATTCTGATGACCAGCGTCGACACCGGATGGATCACCGACGAGCGGCCGCACCCGACCAAGATCCGGCTCGCCGAGGAAGGCTTTCACGCACCCTTGGATCTCATCGACGGCGCGGCGCGGGTCTACGACCCGATCGTCCAGGGCGAGGCAGGGGTGGATCTGTACGGGGTGTTCCTCAAGGACTACATCCCCGCGAACTGGTGAGAACTCAGACCGGCGGGTAGGCGGGCGTACCGGTCCAGTCGGTACCGCGCAGCGCCCACGGCAACCAACTGAAGAAGTACTCGATCTCGTCGGTCGTGTCATAGTCGGGATTCGGATCCATTGCGCAAACCTCCATCGTGACGTCCGACTGACTTCGCCTAAATAGCCTCGGGGCAGTGTATCCCGCCGCGCCCGGGCCTGAGGTCCGATCCCGGCAGATGCCTAAACTAGCCAACCATGCCGCCGGAGAACCTGCCCACCCGCCGCGAAGAGTTGTTGGCCGTGGCCACCAAACTGTTCGCCGCGCGCGGCTACCACGGCACCCGGATGGACGATGTGGCCGAGGTGGTGGGTCTGAACAAAGCGACCGTCTACCACTACTACGCGAGCAAGTCGCTGATCTTGTTCGACATCTACCGGTCGGCGGCTGAAAGCACCCTGGCTGCTGTACACGACGACCCCTCCTGGACCGCTCGTGAGGCGCTCTACCAGTACACGGTGCGGCTGCTGACCAATATCGCCCAGAACCCCGAGGGCGCAGCGGTGTACTTCCAGGAGCAGCCCTACATCACCGAGTGGTTCACCGAGGATCAGGTGGCCGAAGTGCTCGAAAAGGAGACCCAGGTCTACGAGCACGTCGCCGGCCTGATCGACCGGGGTATCGCCAGTGGCGAGTTCTTCGAGTGCGACTCCCACGTGGTGGCCCTGGGCTACATCGGGATGACCCTCGGGGCCTACCGCTGGCTTCGGCCGGATGGCCGGCGTCCGGCCCAGGAGGTCGCGGCCGAATTCAGCACCGCCCTGCTGCGTGGACTGATCCGCGACGAAAGGATCCGCGTCGAGAGCCCTCTGGGCTGACGTCGATAGGATCGGCCGGTGGCTTTCGTCAGCAAGACCGTGGAGGTCGACGCCGGCGCGGCGGCCATCCTGGACATCGTCGCCGACTTCGAGTCCTACCCGCAGTGGAACGACGAGGTGAAGGCCGTCTACATCCTGGCCCGCTATAACGACGGCCGGCCCAGCCAGTTGCGGGTCGACACTGAAATCCAGGGCACCCCGGGCACGTTCATCCAGGCCGTCTACTACCCGACTCCGGTCCAGATCCAGACCGTGATGCAGCAGGGCGAGTTGTTCACCAAGCAGGAGCAACTGTTCTCGGTCGTGGAGATGGGGTCGACGAGCCTGCTGACGGTGGACCTCGACGTCGAGGTGTCGTTACCGATTCCGAACATGATGATGAAGAAAGTCGTCAACGACGTCCTTGATCACCTTGCCGACAATCTGAAGAATCGTGCCGAACAGCTGTCCGGCGGACGGTAAAGCCCAACGGCAACAACGAGTTCGGTTGTAGCTTGGCTGCGATGGATCTCTCACAGGACACCGAGCAGCCCTATCTGTCCCGCCGGCAGAACTGGATCACCCAACTCGAGCGTCACGCGCTGATGCAACCCGACGCCACCGCACTGCGGTTCATGGGGCAGACCACCACGTGGGCTAAACTCCAACGCCGGGTGTCGGCGTTGGCCGCCGCGCTGCACCGCCGGGGGATCGGCGTCGGTGACCGGGTGATGATCCTGATGCTCAACCGCGTGGAGTTCATCGAGGCCACGCTGGCCGCAAATCGGTTGGGCGCCATCGCGGTTCCGGTCAACTTCCGGCTCACCTCACCCGAGTTGGCCTACCTCGTCGACAACTGCGGCGCGGCCGTACTGATCACCGAACCCTTGCTGGCACCAATCGCCGCAGCAGTGCGTGACATGACCTCGGTGCTGTCCACGGTGATCGTCGCCGAGGCATCGACCGGAGACGGTGACGTTCTCGGCTACGAGGATCTCGTCGCCGAGGAGGGCGGCCCGGCCCCGATCGTCGAGATACCCAATGACAGCCCCGCGCTGATCATGTACACCTCGGGAACCACCGGTCACCCCAAAGGAGCCGTGCTCACCCACACCAACCTGGCCGGCCAGGCGACGTGTGCCATCTACTCCGGCAATCCGGATCTCAACAACGACGTCGGCTTCATCGGGGTTCCGCTGTTCCACATCGCCGGGATCGGCGGGATGTTTCCGGCCATGACACTGGGCACCCCGGTCGTCATTCACCCGCTGGGCGGGTTCGACGCCGGCGACCTCCTCAATGTGCTTGCCGCCGAACGGGTTACCAGTATCTTCCTGGTGCCCGCGCAGTGGCAGGTGGTGTGCGCCGAACAACAGGCCAGCCCGCGCGATCTGCGTCTGCGCACGCTGTCGTGGGGTGCCGCACCGGCGTCGGACACCCTGCTGCGTCAGATGGCCGAGACTTTCCCGGACGCCACGATCCTCGCCGCCTTCGGTCAGACCGAGATGTCCCCGGTGACCTGCATGCTGCTGGGCGACGACGCGATCCGGAAACTCGGTTCGGTGGGCCGGGTGGTCCCGACGGTGTCGGCCCGCATCGTCGACGAGAACATGAATGACACCCCGGTCGGCGAGGTCGGCGAGATCGTCTACCGGGGCCCCACGTTGATGGCCGGCTACTGGAACAACCCGAAGGCCACCGCTGAGGCGTTCGCCGGCGGCTGGTTCCACTCCGGCGATCTGGTCCGAAGCGATGCCGAGGGCTATATCTGGGTCGTCGACCGCAAAAAGGACATGATCATCTCCGGCGGGGAGAACGTCTACTGCGCCGAGGTCGAGAACGCCCTGGCCGCGCATCCGGCCATCGTCGAGGTGGCCATCATCGGCCGGGCTGACGACAGATGGGGCGAGGTTCCGGTGGCAGTGGCCGCCATCAGTGCTGCGGATCTCCGGTTGGAGGAGCTCTCCGAGTTCCTCAACGAGCGCCTCGCGCGGTACAAGCACCCGAAAGTGCTGGAAATCGTCGATTCGCTGCCTCGGAATCCGGCCGGGAAGGTGCTGAAGAACGAGCTGAGGGCACGTTTCGGCGCGCCGGTGAAACCGGCGGAGGGTCAATAGTGCGGTTGCGGCGTATGACCATCCGAGTATCGGGTATGTTCCTGAGGACTTGCTCACTACCTAGTGGTGGGGAGATCGGTATCACTGACGACGTGGGCTGGGGAGGTTGCGTGTGACGACGGCGACCGGCGTGGGCGGCTACCTTCGCAAGCGCATACGCGGCCCGTTGCAGGCCATGGGTGGCTTCTTCAAGATGTGCATGCTCACCTTTCGGGCTCTGGCCAGGCCGTTCCAGTGGAAAGAATTCGTGCAGTACAGCTGGTTTCTGATGTCGGTCGCCCTGCTGCCGACCTTCGCCATGTCGATCCCGCTGACCGTGCTCATCATCTTCATCTTCAACCTGCTGCTGCAGGAGTTCGGCGCGGCCGACGTCTCCGGGGCGGGCGCCGCGCTTGCGTCGGTGACGCAGTTGGGCCCG
>Ga0164295_10001250_pt1 | contig 21066 bp, 21 predicted proteins | sample GEODES006metaG_FD_111798 | JGI IMG/M metagenome (GOLD analysis project Ga0164295, IMG submission 111798) | Oligotrophic lake water microbial communities from Sparkling Lake, Wisconsin, USA - GEODES006 metaG | ecosystem: Environmental > Aquatic > Freshwater > Lake | place: USA: Sparkling Lake... | reverse complement strand
ACAACTCCACCAACAGAACGACCTACCTTAACGATGAGGTTATTAATTGCGCTCATGTTATGCACCCTTCTTCATCATTCGAGCGGTGATTGCCTCAGTGACAATTCCGCGAATGAAGATAACGACTAGTCCGACAAGCAGGTAACGAACAGCTAGGTCACCTAGACCGAAACCGAGTTGCTGAATACCTGTAGCGATACCTACATATACGAAGAGCTCGCCTGGGTTTGCGTGAGGGAAAATACCCAAGATTGGGTGAACAAATGAAACCGCTGAGTCATAGAACGCAGGCTTGAAGCGTTCTGGTAAAAAGCGTCCCATTGTGTATGCCATTGGGTTTGTTAGTACGAATACTGCAACGAAAGGTAGGACGATGTAACGAACTGGGTACCACTGTAGCCCTGGACGTGCCGCTGCCTTACCTAGGTTTTCAATCTTCTCTGGTCCGATCAAACGAACTAGAGCATTTACTGCGGTTAATAGAACGATAAGAGTTGGAAGAATTCCTCCCATTAGTGAAAGTAGAACTTCACCACCCTTATTAAAGACAGCAATAAAGTCTTCTGCTGCTGTCGCAAGAGCGCCGAGAAAGCCTTCTTGCTTATCAACCGTTACATCTGCTGACAAAAGAATCAGAGATTGTAGGTTCAATGCACACCTCCTAAGTGTTTGTGGGTTGGTTGTACAACCGTTAAATGACCACCCGTACGGATTGTTTGGTCATTACTCTCCACCGGTTTTGACCCGCTCAAAGTGATCCAGAATGTATTGAGCACTGTTTAAAGCAGCCTCTTGTACCTTCTTCTTTTCACCCTCAGCTACTCGGTTTCCCGAAGCGATCTCTTCGATGGAGAATCCTGTGTATGCGCTCAACTGTTTGGAGCGCGCAAAGATGGTGAAGCCCCGAAGGACCAATCCATCTTTGACTATGCCGTTGTCATCGGCTGTTAAGGCGACAAATGCTCGGCCGCCTCGATATCGGCGACCACCCAAGCCAACAGCCATGGTGCCTTGCTTGCGCAGGCCACGGATGTCATCTTGGAAAATTTTTGATTGTTTGAAGGCAAACCACAATTGGAAGAGCCACATGATGCCGATGAGAATAAAAAGTTTGCCCAGATTACTCATGCGCTCTTCACCGCCGTTGGTTGAAGTGACTTCACTACGGAGTTAGCACACGCTAAATCCACTATTAGGGTATCTATCAAACCCGCTTTGGCGGCCCCAACCACGCCCAAAACCTTCTCTGCTCCTGAGGCCACGCCTATGACACGAGGGATATTTTTGATCTCTTCCAGGGTCAAACCAATGACTCTGGCATCTAACTTTGCTGACAAAGGTGAGCCATCCTTCTTATAAAAGCGGGCTGCGATATCACCGGCATAATCTTTCGTCAGCTCATCTCGTTCTGCTTTTGAGACCTTAAATTCGGAGAAAACCATTTCTGATGAGGAGGAGCCAGCAGAACCTATTCCGACTAGTGCAACGTGGGCACCACGGGCTAATTGAAGAGTCTTAGCGATGCTCTCTTCTTCAAGCAGTGAGTCTCTTACCTTTTGGCTACTAACGACTACGGGTGATAAAAAGGGAACAAATTGTGCATTTAAGTTCTTAGCTAGGTTGCGGCCAACCTCTTCGGCGCTCACCGATGTAGCAACAGAGGACAAAGAGCCCATTACCTGTGTGACCTTAAGTCCTGAGAGTGTTTCGCTGTGTGTGTTTACAACAGTTGCTTCAAGGCCACGGCCCCACGAGATTGCAATAGTTTGGTTATCGCGCAGGTGCTTCAACAACGCGCTGGCAGCAGCACGGCCTACCGTGTTTAGGGTTAAGTCATTTGATTCACTAGTAATAACTTGCACATCTTTAATCTTGAGTAGCTCTGATAACTGTGAAGAAAGTGCTTCATGCTTATGTGTTGGAGAAACAATTTTGATTTCAACAAATCCCAAGCGCTTTGCATCAGAGAGCATGCGCGAAACATTGGATCTAGATGTGTTGAGTTTTGATGCAACCTGATCTTGTGAATAGTGACCCTCGTAATACAGGCGTGCTGCGCGAAGGACTAACTCCGTCTCGCGGTGTTTCACTATCGTCACATCCGTTCATTGGTTGAACATTTGGCTTAGTGTGCTGTGCGCCATAGGTGGAAATCAAGGACATTTGTGAAAATCTTTATAACAATTAAAGGCCCAGCGAATCCAATTCCACCAGTTGAGATCGGGCTGAATTCTTAGCCTCCAGCGCTGTGTTTGCGGCAATTGCGACATTTCCGGCGCGTACCAATTGTTCTAACGAATGGGCCGTTACCGCTTGTGCAACATCTGTCAGTGTGGCAACGCTGCACGAAAGTGAAGATACTCCCAAACCAATAAGCACCGAACCCAACGCCGCATCTGATGCTGCTTCACCGCACACACCTACCGGACAGTTATTTTTAATGCCGGCTTGTGCAACTAGATATACGGCGCGAAGCAAAGCTGGTTGCCAGGGATCGTTAAAACCTGCAAGTGGTGCTGATTCGCGATCTGCTGCATGTAGATACTGTCCTAAGTCATTTGTACCAATAGAAACAAAGTCACAGACCTTTGTTATTTCATCTGCATGAAAGATTGCTGCAGGAACTTCAATCATGACACCTGCTGTGTTTAAACCATAGTGGCGGGCCATCGCAACAAATGCAGCCGCCTCATCCGGCAAGGTCACCATCGGTGCCATGACCCAAACATCGGCGGTCGTTGCTGCGGCCGCATGAGCAATTGCTTGTAATTGAGTACGTAGTAAATCTTCATGCCCATAGATGGTGCGATAGCCGCGAACACCTAAGGCTGGATTTGGCTCTTGTTCAAAGTTAATAAATGCCATTGGCTTATCTGCGCCAGCATCTAATGTACGGATAACAACCTTCTTGCCATTAAAGGGTGTAAACAATTGGGTATAGATGGCCGTTTGTTCCTGCAACGTTGGCGCATCGGTTCGATCCAAATACAACAACTCTGTTCGCAGTAATCCCACACCATCTGCTCCTGCTGCAACAGCTGCCACTGTGTCTTCAATACGACCGATGTTGGCATAGATTGGAACGACGGTTCCATCAGTTGTTAAGTAGCCATCAGCAGATCGAGGAGTATTCCTGGATTTACGAGCCTTTATACGCTCAATCTTCTCTGCGATCTCTGCTGTAAGAGCCACATCTGGATTAAAGGTGATCTGCCCTGTCGTTGCATCAACTGCCACAGTGCTTCCGGCATTAGCTGATGCTGCATCAACAACTCCTGGACATGCAACGATTGCAGCTATTCCGATGGAGCGGGCAATGATGGCGGTGTGACTAGTTGGGCCACCACCTGCAGTGACAATTGCCAAGATTTTATCAGTTACTAAATCAGCGGTATCTGCTGGAGAGAGATCCTGTGCAATCAAAACTGTAGGAACATCAAACTGTGGAATCTCAGGATAGGCGATTCCGGCAATTTCACATAAGACTCGATCACGAATATTTGCAACATCACTGACACGCTCTGCCAAGTAACCACCTGAAGCGGTTAATAAATCTTGAAAAACTTCTGTGGCTTTGACCATGGCATAACTTGCCGTACGACCACTTGCAATAAATCCAGATGCTTCTTCGGCAATTGCTGGGTCGGTTGCAATCTCCACCATAGCTAACAAAATTTCTTGCAGTTCGCCGGTTGTACGCGCAGCACGTGCTTCTAAATCCAGACCAACTCGCTTGATTGCTAAATTGAGTGCATGGCCTTCTGCTTCAAAACTTTGGTGTGATGGCTGACTAGTTGGCATTGGAATTGTTGTATTGAGTAAAAAGAAAGGACCAACAGCCGCCCCTGAACTTGCAGGTATGCCCGTAAGAGTAGTCACGCGTGTCCTTTAGTTAGGTGCTTCTACAAAGCAACGACGAGAGCGTCTAGTAATAGTGCACCATCATAAAAGTCACAGAAGTTTAGATCAATAGTTAAGGAAACAATCTTTGTTGTTGCGCTTTCATATCCGATAGTCACAGAGGTCACTTGGTTAGGAAAGAGTAACGGGGTGGCAGAACTCATCGAATACGACGTCAGATCAAAGACCGTCGTTGTGGCCCCTGAAAGCATTGCCACAGGCACCTTTCCGTTCTTAGCAGCCTGGGTTGTTGATGCAACTAAAGCTGCTAAATCTGCACGGTTTGATTGATCTGGATCTTTAAACACCGGCAATGCACTGCCGTATTTAGATTCAATAATCAATGCAACACCAATATGTTGGTGAACAGCAAGATCAGGCCTATTGCGCAAAACCTTTGCCCAGGCGGCTATGAAGGTGGCGTGATCAAACTCTGCCTTAACGCTGCGGGTAAATGATGCTTGTGCAATCCCGCGTGTCATTTCAATTCCTTTAGCGATCAACGCCTTATTAGCAGCTTGGCGCTTAGTAACTGCGGGATCTAACTGCGCGGCATTGACATCTTCCATCATGATGGTGCGATCTGGTCCTGTTGCACGGACTGTGCGCAAATCAACTCCGCGATTTGCTGCCTCTACGCGCGCCTTTGGAACCGCCTTTACTGTTTCATTGAGAATGACAGGTGCTGCAGCAACAACTGGCGTTGGAACAACAGGAGCAGGTGCAGCCACAACTTCAACAGCTGCTACCGGTTCATTATCTGTTCCAAAATCAAATGCCATGACCTCTGTTTCGGTTAGCATGATCAAAACTGGCTTACCAATTTCAACCACATCACCAGGGTTGGCAACAAGTGATTCAATGACACCATCTGCTGGTGCTTCAACCTCCATGTCAATTTTGTCTGTCATAACTTCAAACAGGACATCACCACTTTTAACCTGGTCGCCAACACCAACATGGAAATTGATTAACTCACCAGTTTCCATAGTCATGCTCATCTTTGGCATAACAACCGGATATTTAAAACTCATCGCCAGTTTTTAACAATCTCGCGCGCAGCAGCTTCGATGTCATCGATCTGTGGCACAGCAGCCTTTTCTAACTGCGGTGCATACGGAATAGGGATATTCATGCCCGCAAGGCGCTTAATTGGCGCTATTAATGAGCCAAATGTTGAGGAGCCAGCCATTTGTGCAATGACTTCGTTGATAAAGCCAGCGTGGGCAGGACCTTCTTGAACAACCATTAAGCGTCCAGTTTTTTCAACTGATTCAAAAACTGGTTGCATATCAAGTGGAGAAATTGTGCGAGGGTCAATTAAAGTAACACCGATTCCTTCAGCAGCTAACTTCTCTGCTACCTCCCACGACTTGTTCACCATGATGCCGGTTGCAACGATTGTCAGATCCTTACCTTCACGCACAACCTTTGAAACACCAAGTGGAATTCGGGTTGCACCTTCAGGAACTGGATCTCGGCCAGGGATCTTGTAGAGAAGTTTGTGCTCTAAGAAGATTACTGGGTTTGGATCATCAATTGCAGCAAGTAGTAATCCCTTAGCATCTGCAGGATTAGATGGAACAACAACTTTTAAACCAGGAACAGATGCAAACCATGGTTCTAGATTTTGTGAATGCTGGGCAGCAGCACCTGTGCCTGAACCTTGTGGTGTGCGCAACACCATCGGAACGTGCAGTGCCCCACCTAGCATGAAGTGAATCTTTGCTGCTTGGTTTGCAATCTGATCCATTGCTTGTGCGGTGAAATCTGAGAACTGAATTTCAACGATTGGTCGCATACCTGACAATGCAGCACCTACTGCTGCGCCAACTATTCCAAGCTCTGCAATTGGTGTATCTAGAACTCTTTCTGCGCCATAACGGTGGTACATATCCCCTGACACGCCAAACGCTCCGCCATAAATACCAACATCTTCACCCAATAAGAAAACTTCTGGACGTTCATCAAAGGCAATAGACATTGCTTCACGAACAGCTTCAGCCATCGTTAACATGCGATCACTCATGCTGACACCGCCTTAAAAACAGCATCTAATAGCCCTGAAGGCTCAGCTGGTTCAGCCTTTACAGCCTCGTTGACAGCGGCCTTGATAGCTTCGATCGCATCATTCTGGATCAGATCGCATTGTTCTTGAGTAAGAACTCCTTCTTCTAGTACACGTGCAATAAATTTTGGAATTGGATCCTTAGTACGCCACTCCTCAATCTCTTCTTTGGTGCGGTACAAATTCTTATCTGATCGTGAGTGACCCTTCCAGCGATATGTTTCGGCAATGATTAAAGTTGGACCTTCTCCTGCTTTAGCGCGATCAACAGCGACTTGCGCTACTTCATAGACTGCAACGACATCGTTTCCATCAACATTTATGCCAGGGATTCCGTATCCCTTGCCACGATCTGCCAAGTTATCAATTGCAAATGCTTTTTCAGTCGAAGATGACATTCCGTACTTATTGTTCTCGCAGAACAGAATCATTGGTAGCTTCCAGATAGCTGCCATATTTGCAGCTTCATGGAATGCACCTTCATTCATTGCGCCATCACCAAAGAAAGAGACTGCAACGGTGCCACGCTTCATCATCTTTGAAGCAAGTGCTGCGCCAGCTGCAATTGGAATTCCGCCGCCCACAACACCATTTGCACCAAGATTTCCGGTTTCAACATCTGCGATATGCATAGAGCCACCGCGTCCACCGCAGTAACCAATTTTCTTTCCTAATAACTCTGCAATCATGCGCGTTAGATCAGCACCCTTTGCAATGCAATGTCCATGTCCACGGTGAGTCGATGTGATTTGATCCTGCAATGTCATCGCCATACACATTCCGGTAGGAGATGCTTCTTGCCCAATTGATAAGTGCATTGTTCCGTGCATCATTCCGCGGCCGAATAGATCTTCAACCGCCTCTTCAAACTTTCGAATACGCCACATATAGAGCAGTGCATGGTGAGCATGCTCGGGAGATGACAATGGATGGCCCATTAACAAAGGATTGACGCTCATACTCCAACTTTCACATTTGTGCAGCAGCTTGAATAGATGTTCCTATTAAACACCACCTCTTCTACGGTTACGCTAGGGGGTATGAAAGAGTTTCGCACGGTAGTGGCCTCGGCCGTTGGGCTGCACGCTCGCCCAGCCGCCCTTTTTGCATCAACGGCAAAGGGATCGGGAAGTGCGGTTCGGTTAGCAAAGATCGTTGATGGGCAGGCAACAGCTGCTGTCGATGGTGCCAGCGTTCTTCGAGTAATGACTCTTGGCGTTAAGTGTGGCGATGAAGTCATAGTCACCGTTGAAGGCGAGACTGAGGTTGAAACTATCGCCAAATTACAAGAGATCGTAGAAAGTAATGATCATTGATTTCTAAATTACGCACCGGCGTTGGAGTCGATGCTCACCAATTTGGCGATAGTGGACCGTGTGCGCTCGCCGGATTGTTATGGGATGAGGCGCCGCGTTTAATTGGTCATTCAGATGGAGATGCTGCCGTCCACGCATTGTGTGATGCGATCTTGTCTGCATGCCAACTCGGAGACCTTGGAACCTTCTTTGGTGTTGATAAGCCTGAGATGGCTGGAGCAACAGGTGTTGCAATGATTTCAACGCTGCGCGAATTTATAACAGCTAAAGGTTTTGTCATTAACAATGTTGCTTTGCAGATAGTTGGAAATACACCAAAGATCACTGTGCGCAGAGATGAAGCGCAAAAAGTTTTAAGTGATGCGTTGGGTGCACCTGTATCGGTTGCTGCAACAACCTCAGATCAAATGGGATTTACTGGCCGTGGTGAAGGAATTTATGTTATTGCTACCGCCTTGGTTCAAATTCCATGAGTTTGAATCTTTATGACACCGCTACTCGTGAAGTAAGTACATTTAAACCACTAGTTGCAGATCATGTATCAATGTATATATGCGGTGCAACTGTGCAAGCAGCGCCCCACATTGGACATGTACGAAGCGGTGTTAACTTTGACATCTTGCGACGATGGTTAATAAAGAGCGGTTATAACGTTACTTTCATACGAAATGTCACCGATATTGATGACAAGATTATTCAAAAAGCTGTGGCTGAAAAGATGCCATGGTGGGCCTTGGCGATGAAATATGAGCGTAATTTCTCCGATGCTTACGCATTATTGAATGTATTGCCACCAACCTATGAGCCACGCGCAACTGGCCACATCACACAGATGATTGAATTGATGAAGCAGTTGATAGACAACGGAGCAGCATATGCACCAGGCAATGGCGATGTGTATTTAGAGGTTCGTAAGTTAAATCGCTATTTAACATTGTCTCGTCAGAATCTAGATGATCTACAACCCGCCGCAGATGCAGATGAAACCAATAAAAAAGATGTTCGTGATTTCGCGTTATGGAAAGCTGCAAAACCCGGAGAGCCATCATGGCCAACACCATGGGGACCAGGTCGCCCTGGTTGGCACCTTGAATGTTCTGCGATGGCGCACGCATACCTCGGTGAAACTTTTGACATTCATGGAGGGGGATTAGATCTTGTCTTTCCTCATCATGAAAACGAGATCGCGCAATCCGAGGCAGCAGGATATGGATTTGCTAAGCGCTGGTTACACAACGCGTGGGTAACCCAATCTGGTGAAAAGATGTCAAAGTCACTTGGCAACGCATTACAGGTACACGAAATCTTAAAAAATGTTCGTGGTATTGAACTTCGTTGGTATTTGGGTGGCGCGCATTACCGTTCGATGCTTGAGTACTCACCAGAGGCGCTACAAGAGGCAGCTGTTAACTTTAAGCGAATCGAAAACTTCTTAACACGTGCAACTGAAATTGTTGGTGTTAAGCCAACACCACGAATCAATGCAGAATTTATGGCGGCGATGAATGATGACTTAGCTGTGCCTGCTGCGCTTGCAACAATTAGTGAAAATCTTCGTTTAGGTAATCAAGCAATTACAGATAATGACATAGCTGCAGTATCAAAAAATGCCGATGAGATTCGGGGAGCGTTAGAGATTCTGGGTTGTGATCCATTTGATGCTGCTTTTGCCACATCTAGCGGCTCTGATCGCACAGAAGCCTTAGATGGTGTCATTAAATTAGCTCTTGCAGAGCGTGCATCTGCCCGTGAACGCAAGGATTTCGCTGCCTCAGATGCGATACGTGATGGGCTTGCTGAATTAGGAATTACAATTGAGGACACCGCTCAAGGACCTCGCTGGTCTATTTCTTAACACACACTGCACGACGAAACGAGACAACAATGGCTGGCAACTCATCCCGTAAAGGCGCTATTCGCCAATCAAAAAAGGGACCATCTGCCGGTACTGGTGGAAATAACAAGCGACGCCTTGAAGGCAAAGGACCAACTCCAAAGGCTGAAGATCGTCCATACCACGCAGCTGCAAAGCGCAAGAAGGCTGCTGAAAAGAAGGAGGTTCGTTCTCCTCGTGTAGCAAAGGGTGATCGTCCACGTGGAGAAATCGTTGCAGGACGTAACGCCGTACTTGAAGCACTTCGCGAGAATGTCCCATCAACAGAGTTGTTAGTTGCCCGCAGTATTGATGTTGATGACCGAGTTGCAGAGAGTTTAAAGCTTGCACTTCACCACGGACTTCCTATTCGAGAAGCACACCGCGCAGAAGTTGAAGGCATTTCACCTAATAGCCAAGGAATTATTCTTGCTATTAAGCCATTCCAGTATTCAAGTTTTGAAGAGATCATGGAGCGCGCAAAGCATCCATCATTGATCGTTGCCTTAGATGGTGTCACAGATCCACGCAACCTTGGTGCAATTATTCGTTCTGCAGCTGCCTTTGGTGCAGCAGGTGTCAGCATGACTGAACGTCGTGCAGCAACAATGACAGCATCTGCTTGGAAAGCATCTTCAGGTGCAGCCGCTCGTTTACCTATTGCACAAATTACAAACCTTGCACGCACTATTGATGCAGCTAAAAAAGCAGGCATGTTTGTTGTTGGTCTAGATGGAGAGTCTGAAGACATCATTAGCACCATGAAGGTTGCAACAGAGCCTTTGATGATTATCGTTGGCTCTGAAGGCAAGGGACTAGCACGTCTTACCAAAGAAAAGTGCGATTTGGTTGTTTCAATCCCAATTAGTGCCACAACTGAATCTTTGAATGCAAGTGTTGCAACCTCGATCGCACTATTTCATGTGGATCAACAGCGCCGTACGAAATAGGTAAATAAAGGTGAAATACAATCGCTTTATCGCAATCGGTGATTCATTTACTGAAGGAATGTGCGATGAAAAAAAGTATGGTCAGTATCGTGGCTGGGCAGATCGTGTTGCCGATGTCATGGCAGCTAATCAAAAAGGTTTTCAGTATGCAAATCTTTCTATCCGCGGCAAACTCTTACGGCAGGTAATCGATGAGCAGGTCGAAGCTGCAATCGAACAGGTAATTGATGAGACAACCTTGATTTCATTTCATGCTGGTGCCAATGATGTGATACGCCCTAAATACAATCCCAATGTGACCTTGCCTACTTACGCCGAAGGTGCTCGCAGAATTGCTGCATCTGGTGCAACGGTAATGTTGTTTACAGTTCTTGAAGACAGTGGCAGCACAGGCCGACTTGCTGAAACCTGGCAGTCACGGTTCAAAGATTTCAATGACAATGTTCGCGCTGTTGCTGAAGAAATCGGGGCGATTTTGTGTGATGCAAATGAAGAACCATCTTTTAAGGACCCACGCTTTTTGGCATTTGATAGATTGCATTTAAACCCAATGGGACATGATCGTGTTGCACAAGCTGTATTAGAAAAAATTGAACTTCCATTTGATCCTTCATGGCGCAGACCATTGGCGCTACAAGAGCCAAATCACAAATCTGTACAAGCGGCAATTACGGTTGTTTGGTTTATTACCTTTGCACTCCCATGGATGTGGCGACGAGCACGAGGTAAGTCATCTGGTGATGGTCGAACATGTAAGTATCCAATTGCAATTACTTGGCCACTTTCGCACCTTGATTAAATCTGCCTGAGTGTTCTAGGCAGAGGTGGTAGGGCTTTGAGGAAATGAGAGGCACCCCGCCTTGGCTGAGCCTGAAATGAGCGGCTGGTTTCATTCTTGTCCTTGCTCCGATTACCTGTTGTTCATCGAAATAGGCGATTATTTGTCCATGAGCAATCTGCACGTGACCGACCGCGAATTGAGTTGGCTCTCATTTGATCAGCGAGTCCTCGAGTTAGCTGAAGACTCAACGGTTCCATTGCTCGAACGATTACGTTTCTTGGCAATTTCATCCTCAAACTTGGATGAGTTCTTTATGGTTCGTGTTGCGAGTTTAATGAGCAAAGTTGAAAATGATGTCACTGCGCCAAATGTTGCTGGGCACAAGCCAAAAGAACTTTTGGCGATGATCAGTACCAGGGTAAATGATTTAGTTTCACGCCAATCAAAAGTTTTACATGATGAAATTTTGCCTGAACTCAAAAAACACGGCATTGCGTTTGTGAAGTGGGATCAACTTGATGAAACTGAAAGAACATATGTCGCAAAGTTGTTCCAGGATCGGATATTTCCAGTCCTGACTCCCTTGGCAGTTGATCCGACACATCCATTTCCTTACATTTCAGGTTTATCCCTCAACCTTGCAGTAATGGTCAAGAATCCAAGCACACAGGAAGAGTTTTTTGCTCGTGTCAAAGTCCCAGAGATTTTGCCGCGCTTTATTGCAACGGCAAAGTTTGGATCAACTCGATTCTTACCGCTGGAAGATTTGATCTCGATTCACTTACAGGAGTTATTCCCTGGTATGACCATTGAGGATCATTACACATTTAGAGTTACCAGAAATCAAGATATTGAACTTGATGAAGATGAAGCAGAGGACTTACTGCTTTCTCTTGAGCAAGAGTTACTCCGTCGTCGATTTGGACCACCAGTTCGTCTGGAAGTAGAAGCAGGAGTTGATGAAGCACGCGTTACTAAACTTGGTTTAGAGCTTGGTATTGGGGCTGAAAACATTTTTCATGTGACCGCGCCACTAAATCTGACATCTCTCAATAAAATCGCAGATCTTGATTTCTCAGAATTAAAGTTTGCTCCCTTTAGGTCACGCACCGCTAAAGCGCTCTCAGAGGTGGACTCTGAGGATAGCGACCTGTTTTTTGCCGCTATTCGACAGGGTGAAATTCTGCTTCACCACCCGTATGAATCCTTTACTTCCTCCGTTGTATATTTCTTAGAAAATGCTGCAAAGGATCCACATGTATTAGCAATCAAGCAAACTTTGTATCGCACATCTGGTGACTCACCAATTATCGAAGCGTTAATTGAAGCAGCAGAGGCAGGCAAGCAAGTCGTTGCAGTCATTGAAATTCGGGCACGCTTTGATGAACAAGCAAACGTTCGTTGGGCACGCAAACTTGAAGCTGCGGGCGTGCACGTTGTGTATGGGTTGATGGGATTAAAAACTCATGCAAAGCTTTCACTGGTTGTGCGAGATGAACCGCAAGGTATTCGCCGCTACTGTCACATGGGAACAGGTAACTACAACCCAAAGACTGCGCGCATTTACGAGGATTTAGGAATTCTTAGTGCTGATGTGGAGTTAACTGAAGACTTAACCCGGCTATTTAATCAACTCTCAGGTTTTGCGCCACAGTCAAAGTACTCACGTTTGCTCGTTGCGCCTCGCACCTTGCGTTCAGGATTGATTGATCGCATCGAACGTGAGATTGAGCATGCAAAGAGTGGCCGTCCTGCCGGAATTCAATTTAAACTCAATTCGATTTTAGATGAAGGCTTTGTAGCGAAGTTGTATGAAGCATCCCAAGCTGGAGTCAGAGTTGAGTTATTGATTCGTGGTATCTGTGCTGTTCAACCTGGCATCAAAGGTGTTTCTGAGAACATCACCGTTAAATCTATTTTGGGACGCTTTCTTGAGCACTCACGCATTTATCACTTCATCAATGGTGGTGAGGATGAGTACTGGATTGGCAGCGCAGATTTAATGGGCAGAAACCTTGATCGACGAGTTGAAAGTCTTGTTTTGATTCAAAGAAAAGAACATCAGTTACGTCTGCAGGGATTGCTGGATCTAGGCCTGTCAGAGCAAAGCTCTTCATGGCAACTTAAGGAAACAACCTGGACGCGTCCATCGAAAAAGGGCTTAACAAATGTTCATGCCGAACTTCTAGAGCACTATTCAAAGGATCGATAATTGGACAATCAGGTAATTAGGGCGGCAGGTGCGGTTTTATGGCGCCGTTTAAGTGATGAACTTGTTCAAGTTGCCTTAATTCACCGTCCCCGTTATCACGATTGGTCGTTTCCAAAGGGAAAAGTTGAGCCAGGGGAACCAGAGATTAGTTGTGCGCACCGTGAAGTTTTTGAAGAGACTGGTTTTGAGAGTGTGTTCGGTCCAGAGCTATGCACAGTTGAATACCCGGTAGGAGCATCAACCAAGACAGTTAGATATTGGTCGGCCGAAGCGGTTGGCGATGCTACAGGTCCATTGGATCCACAAGAAGTTGATCAAATAATGTGGCTAACAGTTGGCGATGCCTACGACAAACTTACCCGTGAAGGTGACAAAGAAGTTTTAAAGAGTTTTGAAAAATTTGGTGCTGACACTATCCCGCTGGTTCTCTTGCGTCACGGCAAAGCGATTGCTCGCGAAGAATGGTCTGGCGATGATGGAGATCGTCCACTTGCACAATTAGGCCAAATTCAATCTATGCGATTGCTTTCTAAGTATCTTCCATTTGGTATTACAGAGATCCACACATCAGATGCTGTTCGATGCTATGAAACCGTCGCACCGATAGCACGCTCATTGTCGTTAGATATGATTTATTGGTCCGAACTAAGTGAGTACGCATTTGAAAAGGATAAGAAAGCAGCAATTAATGTTGTCAATGACATTATTGAAAGCGAAGCACATGCAATTGTGTGTGGTCACAATCCAGTGATTCCTGCAATTGTTGCTAAATTCATTGGCAAAAAGAACTTCAAAAGTTTAGATCGCGGATTATTGCCAGGAGAAGCCTTTATCTTGCACCATCGTGATGGGGAAGTTGTTGCAATCGACTGGATGAAAGCGCCCGACGCTTAGTCGCTTAGCCAGTCTAGGCGGCGCAAAACGATGCCTTCACGCAGCGCCCACGGGCAAATTTCGACTTCATCCACATCTAACCTGTCCATTACTGCAAGTGCAACAACGCCTCCTGCAACTATCTGTTGAGCTCGACTAGGTGAAACCCCTGGAAGTTCAGCGCGTGTTTTATTAGTCATACTTATAAGACGTGGCATTGCAGATGCCAGTGCTGATTTTTCTAGGAACTTTGGGTTATCGCCATACCATTGCGCACATATACGAGCCAAGGTTCTAAAGGTTTTACTGGTTGCTACAAAATGATTTGCATCATGGGATCTTAAACTTTCAGGCAATGATGATTTAATCATTTCATCAACATGTTTTTCTAGAGTTTTGATTCCTTTAGAATTGTATGGATCACCAGATAAGAAATCTCTGGTTAAGCGTGAGGCACCCAAGGGTAAAGATAATGTTGTGTCAGGATTTTCATTTATCCCATTTGCGATTTCTAAAGAACCGCCACCTATGTCAAGAACCAGTAACTTACCTGCCGACCACCCTAACCAGCGTCGAACAGCTAAGAAGGTCATTGACGCTTCATCATCACCGTTTAAAACTTGAAGATCTATCTCATACTTTTTATTTATTTCAGCAATGATTAGTGATCCATTAGTGGCATCTCGAATAGCAGAGGTTGCAAATGCCAAGATTTCATCAGTTTCGTTTTCATGTGCATGTGCAACGGCCTCACGAATAGCATTATCTAGAAGTTCAATGCCACCTGATGAAATCGCACCTGAAACATCTAAGTATTCAGTTAAGCGAAGTTCAACTTTATAGTTTGTTGTTGGTGTTGGTCGTGCTCCCGGATGGGCATCCATAACTTGAAGGTGAATCGTGTTAGAACCCACATCTAGAACGCCTAATCTCACGGGGACAACCTACCCTGAGCGCGCAGCAAGAGCCCGATTTCAAGTTTTGCGCTTCGACTGTCATAATTGCCCCTGCTGTATTCGGGGTAATTCGAAGAGCAGGCCTCTCTAGCTCAGTGGTAGAGCAGCGCACTTGTAATGCGCAGGTCGTCAGTTCAATCCTGACGGGGGGCTCCGGCATGAATCCGGGGAGGAGTGGCTATGTCAGAACACTCCTTTCCGCATGATTCTTTCAAAGATGCTCTTGAAGCAAATAATCAGTACATCAAAACCTTTAAGTATTCAGAGTTAACAGGCGTTGCTCAAAAGGGTTTGGCCATAGTTACCTGCATGGACTCGCGCATTAATCCATTATCGGTTGTGGGCATGCAATCAGGTGATGCAAAAATCCTACGCAACGCCGGAGCTCGAGTCACAAAAGACGTTTTGCGAACTTTGGTTCTAGCAACCTACTTACTAGGTGTGAAGCGAATTTTAATTATGCCTCATACAAACTGCCGAATGGCCGGAGTCGAAGAATCTGAGATTCATCAGCAAATTCAAGACCAATTCGGGGTTGACACATCAGAACTTGAGTTTCGTACCGTCTCTGATCAACGTCAGGCGTTGGCAATAGATGTTGAACGAGTGAGAAAGTACAAGCTACTGAACAAAGATGTTGTTGTTGGTGGTGCAATTTATGATGTTGCGACAGGAAAAATTACTCCGGTTGATTGCTAACGGGATTTATTCTGCGGTTTGGCACCATAGTTGTTGGGTAACTTAAATCTTCTAAGAACTGCATCATTATTGCGTTGAATAGTTCTGGCTTTTCCTTTACTAACGCGTGTGATGTTCCAGGAAGAATAGCTAATTGGCCAAGTGCCAGTGATTCATAGAGTTCTTGAGTGTGCTTGAGCGAAATCATGTCATCATCACCCGATACAACTAGTACAGGGCACTGTATTTTAGAGAGCTGCTTCTTCGAAATATCAGGCTCTTGTTCCCAGATCTCAAACATACGTGTGACTTTTTCAAGCAAGGTATGTGGTGCATCAGGTGAGATCAGTGTGTACTCGGCCAAGTCATCTTCGGATACTGATGGTTCGCCCATGTCAAAGCTAACGCCTGAGTGATGGAAGTTACCGCCAATTGAAATTACTGACTTGACTAGATCAGGGCGTTGAATCGCAACCATTAGGGCAATTACTGCGCCATCGGAGTAGCCAACTAAATGTGCAGGCTCTTTCACAACAGATTCAAGGTATGCGATGGCCTCGTGGGTTTGAAATTCAAAGTGAAGACTTCCGGGACGATCTGCGGTGAAACCATGGGCGGTTCTGTCATAGGCAAAGACATGAAACTCATCTTCAAGTGCGGGTACCAGTAAGTAATCCCAACTAGAGGTTTTACTCAATCCACCATGTAGCAATACAACGGCTTCACCATCGTTATCCCATTCGTAGCAGTACACATCGTGTGCATCGACCGCTAAATACTCTGGCACTACTGCGAATCCATAATGTGACGGTTACCGCGATCAAAGGTCAAATAGTTATAGGTCCAATCAGCCATTGTGCCGATCTTGTTGCGTCCACCTAAGAGATAAAACAGGTGCAACCACAACCAGGCATACCATGCTGGAACACCAGTCATTCGTAGGTTTTTGACTTCGACGATAGCTTTGTGGCGACCGATTGTTGCCATAGAACCCTTGTCGAGATATTTAAATGGCTTGAGTTCTTGACCGGCTGCAATTCTTTTAATTTGTTGGGCAACGTGTCGACCTTGCTGCAGAGCAACTGGTGCAACCATAGGCAACATACGCCCATTTTCTCCAACAAAACCTGCGATATCACCGATTGCAAAGATGTGAGGGTAGTTTTTAACCTGCAACGTGTTGTCAACATCGATACGTGTATTTATCAAAGGTAAATTAAGTTTTGCACCTGTTGGTTCCCCTTTTACCCCCGCAGCCCAGATTGTTACCTCTGAGGCAATTGTGCTGCCATCACTAATTTGGATAATGCGCGGCTTAATTTCTTTAACAGCGGTATTTAAGTGAACTGTCACGCCAAGTTTTTCAAGATCTTTTTTACCACGGGCAGAAAGTTTCTCAGAAAACATGGGCAGGATTCGAGGACCAGCCTCAATCAAATTTATCTTAATATGGGCTGCGGCATGCCGTTGATCATTTTTTAGCGGACCCTTTACCAGTTCAGCAAAAGCACCAGCCATCTCAACACCAGTAGGTCCGCCACCAACAACTGAAATCGAAAACATTGTGTCATCTTCAAAGCGGCAGAGATCTTCAAAACGTCGCAAAACTTCGGCACGAATCATTAACGCTTCATGAACACTTTTCATACCCAAAGCATGTTCAGTGACTCCTGGAATCCCAAAGTCAGCGGTCGCCGAACCCAGAGCCACAACGAGGTAATCGAACTCTAAAATCTCGCTGCTATCTAATTTCACGCTCTTGTTTTTATGATCAACCGATAATGGTGATCCCATTCGAAATTTAACACCAGTTTTGCGCAGCGCGCCTCGGACTGGGTGGGCAACATGGTCTGCAGCTAATCCTGCTGTTGATACCTGATAGAGCAAGGGTAGAAAAGTTTGAAAGTTGTGGCGATCAACCACAGTCACATCGGCATAATCAGCCATCTTGCGGGCTGCGGTTAGCCCGCCAAAACCGGCACCCAAAATTACTACGCGAGGTTTTTGGTGTGTCTTTTGCATGGGTTAAGTCTAGGCTTTGGCGCATGAACTCGCATAATGGAGACCGAAAATTCCTTGTTACTGGGGCCTCAGGATATGTCGGAGGTCGTCTTGCTAGAGCATTAGTTGATGACAATTGTGATGTTCGCATTCTGGTACGCGATAGACACAAGATTCAAGGGCAACCGTGGTCTTCACAGGTAGAGATTTGCGAAGGAAGTGCTGAAAATTCAAGTGATATGGAAAGAGCACTTGAAGGCATCCACACAGCTTTTTATTTACTTCACTCAATTAATTTGGGTCCAAATTTTGATGAAATTGAAAGTGAAATGGCCAAGAATTTTGCTAAAGCAGCAGAGAAAGCTGGTGTTAGCCAAATTATTTATTTAGGTGGAATTGCCAATGACACAAACATCAGTAAGCACCTCGCATCAAGGGCAATGACTGGTGCCTCACTAGCCAGCACAACGGTTCCGGTAATGGAGCTTCGAGCAGGAATCATTATTGGATCTGGTTCTGCAAGTTTTGAAATGCTGCGACATTTAACACATCGACTTCCGATCATGACAACACCGAAGTGGGTAATGAACAAAACTCACCCAATTGCAATTCGAGATGTTTTGTATTATTTAAAGGGCGCAGCACAGTTAGAAAAGCCGGTAAACAAAGTCTTTGATATCGGTGGACCAGAGGTCTTGTCGTATGCGGACATGATGCAAAAGTTTGCAAAGTTATCTGGGTTAAAAAAGCGGTGGATTATCAGAGTTCCAGTTCTTACTCCTGGACTTTCTAGTTTGTGGATTGGTTTAGTAACACCGGTTCCAACCGCCCTTGCTCGGCCACTTGTTGGTTCGCTCATTAGTGAAGTTGTTGCAGATCCTGCCAAATCAATTGATGCACTAATTCCAAAACCTTCTGAAGGGCTTATTGATGTTGAAAATGCAATTCAATTAGCGCTGTCAAAAATCACAACTCATAACGTTGAAACACGCTGGTCTGATGCAACGATGCCAACAGCCCCTTGGCAAAAAGCACAGGGAGATCCTGACTGGGCTGGTGAAATGGTGCTTCGTGATCGTCGCGAAAAGATCACTGATGTGCCAGCAGAACAGGTATGGCGACAGGTTGAACGTATTGGTGGAGAAAACGGTTGGTTTGGTTCAGATTTCTTGTGGTGGGCTCGTGGAGTTTTAGATCGTTTCTTAGTTGGTGGAGTTGGATTGCGCCGCGGTCGCCGGGATCCAGATTTCTTGCGCGTGGGTGAGAGCTTAGATTTTTGGCGAGTAGATGAGTTAGAACCTGGACGCAGATTGAAGTTGTATGCTGAAATGGTTTTGCCCGGAAAAGCGTGGCTGGAGTTTACTGTTACACGCGAGAATGGAAAGACAAAGATTGTTCAAGAAGCAACATTTAATCCCCGTGGATTAGGTGGACAGCTGTATTGGTATGTGATCTCACCACTTCACCTATTTGTTTTTCCAACGATGATCAGAAATATAGTCAAGAAGGCGCGAATTAATGCATGAGTTCACACCCGAAGTTGAGGCGTTAGCCGCTGAAGTTTTGGAGTACAGCCTTGCTCGTTTAAAAGATGATCCACCACTAGATGGGCCACGCAGCGCAGAAGATTTGTTTAATGAAGTTGGCAACACAATTACAGCCAAAGGTTTAGGGGGGCATGCTGCCCTTGAAGTTTTTACAAATGTCTTAGCAAAGGCATGCATTTCAACAGACCATCCACGCAACCTTGCATTTATTCCCTCTGCGCCAAGTGAGTATGCAAACCTTTTTGATTTAGTTGTTGGCGCAAGCGCACTCTATGGCGGATCATGGCAAGAAGGCGCTGGCGCAGTCTTTGCTGAAAACCAGGCTATTCAATGGTTAATTGATTTAGCAGGACTTCCAGACTCTGCTGGAGGTGTTTTTGTGCAGGGCGGAACAATTGGAAATCTTTCAGCACTTGTAGTTGCGCGGGCAGAGGCGCGCAAGAAGCACGGAAATCCTGAGCGTTGGGTGATTGCTTGTAGTGAGGAAGCCCATTCTTCAATTGTTTCTGCAGCGCATGTGATGGATGTTGAAGTTCTTAAAGTGGCAGTAGATAAAGATGGCCGCTTGCAAGGGGCAACAATTGCTGCAGCAATTGATCAGTTACATGGCACAACCAATCAGCGTGTGTTTGCCGTTGTTGCAACATCTGGCACAACAAACCTTGGAATCATTGATGATTTAAAGGGAATTGGAAAAGCTGCCCACGATCGCGATATCTGGTTCCATGTTGATGGCGCATACGGTTTAGCAGCGTTGTGTGCTCCATCTGTGAGACCAATGTTTGATGGAGTAGAAGCTGCCGACTCTTTTATCGTTGATCCACACAAGTGGTTGTTTGCACCATTTGATGCATGCGCACTTGTGTATCGAAACCCAACACTTGCTAAGCAGGCACACTCACAACACGCTTCGTATCTAGATACCTTAAAAGATGACAACTGGTCGCCTTCTGATTATGCAATTCACCTAACTAGAAGAACACGTGGGTTACCTTTTTGGTTTTCATTAGCAGCTCATGGTACAGATGCATATGCAGAGGCCATGGAACAAACACTCACAGTTGCCCAACAAGCAGCAGATTTAGTTCGCCAACATCCACGCCTAGAACTTCTCTTTGAACCAGAACTTTCAATTGTTGCCTTTACGCGAAATGGATGGACCACTACTGATTATCAGAACTGGAGCGATCAGTTATTAGCAGATCAAGTTGGATTTATTCCGCCCTCATCTCATAATGGCCAACCAATTCTGCGTTTTGCCATCGTTAATCCCTGGACCAAGATTTCAGATATTCAATTAATTCTAGACAGGCTTTAAATCCCACACTTTTTATCTGGCCTGACATAAGATTTCGGACATGTCTGCGCAAGAAGAGTCTGCAATCAACACTGGGCTCAGCGACCTTGAAGTTCGCATCCTTGATTTTGAGGGCAACTGGTGGCGCTATGCAGGTGCAAAAGAGGCGGCAATCAAGGATCTTTTCGAGCTAAGCGCGCCCCGTTACTACCAACTTCTCAACGATCTGATCGACCGCAACGACGCCCTAGCTGCCTCACCGATGCTAGTTAAGCGTCTTCGCCGCCTACGCGAGGCCCGCATGGCTACTCGCGTTGCCCGCCCTTAATCCCCTCTAGCCTCAATCTATCCCTCGTTTTGCACCTACCAATCAAAGGCTCTAGATTTGGCGTTAGCACTCTCGGGGTGCGAGTGATAAGCCACCCCGCCTAACGTACACACAAGGAGCGAAACTCATGGCAAAGCAGATTGCCTTTAATGAAGAAGCACGCCGCGGATTAGAGCGCGGCATGAATATCTTGGCCGATGCGGTCAAGGTAACCCTTGGACCTCGTGGACGAAATGTTGTTCTCGAGAAGAAGTGGGGCGCCCCAACAATTACTAATGATGGCGTT
>Ga0164295_10001248_pt1 | contig 21101 bp, 14 predicted proteins | sample GEODES006metaG_FD_111798 | JGI IMG/M metagenome (GOLD analysis project Ga0164295, IMG submission 111798) | Oligotrophic lake water microbial communities from Sparkling Lake, Wisconsin, USA - GEODES006 metaG | ecosystem: Environmental > Aquatic > Freshwater > Lake | place: USA: Sparkling Lake... | reverse complement strand
GCCGTTCCCCCCAACTGATTCCCGAAATCACCTCCTTTCTTCGTCCGATCGCCCAAGCCGTCCATTCCGCGTGAGCCGCTATCTCGGAATCGACTTCGGCACAGTCCGGATCGGACTGGCCCTGTCCGATCCCACCGGCACCCTCTGCTCCCCCCTCCCGTTTCTCGAAAATAAATCCGTCCGGCAGGTGATTGCCGATCTGGCTGCTCTTGTCAAAACCCATGAAGTGATCGGCTTGGTCATCGGTCTTCCCCGGAACATGGACGGCACCTACGGCCCCTCCGCCCAAAAAGTCAGGGATTTTATCACCCAGATCCAGAGCCAGATCCCCTTGCCCATCCAGACGGTAGACGAACGCCTAACCACCGCCCAAGCATCCAAACAATTAATAGGCATTGGATTAAGCCATAAGGACTTAAGAAAGAAAGTCGATAGCTCTTCCGCCTGCATCATCCTTCAACAATACCTTGACCAAAAGCAGTCTCTTCCCTAGGCAAGTAAGGTGCAACTAGGAGACACAGCAAAGGGCCGTCGTCCTATTCAGGTAATTTTTACCTGTTTTTCCATAATTCTGTTGGCTGGTTCGGCCTTCGCACAGATGGAGCAAAGCAGCCAATCCACCGCCAAAATGGATCCTGCTTTGACGACGACCAACGCCCCCGCTCGCCTTTCCCCCATGTCCGATACCGGCGACCTCGCCTCGACCCTCTTTGTCGAAGACCGCATCACGCTGGAATACATGGCCGGCGTGATGTTCTCTCCCTGCGGTCTTGGCCCGGTTGAACCCGTTTTCAACTACCAGCAGAACAATATCCGCCTCGGCTGGATGCTCGTCTCCCCGGACGATAAAGAAAACCCCTTCCGCGACACCCCCTTCCGCGGAAATTTCGAAGCGCTCTTCGAAGTCACCGGCTCCTATATCTGGGAAACTTTCGGAACCTATATGACCGGCATCACCGGCATCGTCCGCTACAACTTCGTCCAACCCAATTGGATCGTGGTCCCCTATATCCAAGGGGGTGCGGGCGTGATCTATACCAACGCCCGCAACTGGTCAAATCAGGAAGCTATCGGTGGCAATTGGGAATTCACCCCTCAGTTCGCCGGAGGCCTTAAATTCCTCATCGATGATAACTTCAGCTTTAATATCGAAGGCGCCTTCCAACACATTTCCAACGCCTGCACCTCCGCCCGGAACGAAGGGGTGAACGCGTACGGTGGCTTTGCCGGTTTCACCTACTACTTTGATAATCTCTGGCTCGAAGACGGCCACCATTGATCCTCGCATGAAGACGGTTCCGCACCGTCTCCTTCTCGCCTACCGTGGAGAAGACTTCTTTGGTTGGCAACGCCAGGATCCCGATCCCACTGTCCAACTCGCACTCGAAACTGCTTTTCAGAAAATCTTCAACCACCCCGTGGCCGTCGCCGGTTCGGGACGGACCGACCGCCATGTCCACGCCCTCGGTCAGGTTGCCTCCTGCGAAATCCCCCTCCTTCATCCCACGGCCACCTTGGTCAAGGCTCTGAACTTTCATCTGCCCCCCGGAGTCCGCGTCCTCTCCATCCGCCGCGAAAAACCCGGCTTCCACGCCCGCTTCTCGGCCAAGGGAAAGACCTATCTCTATCGGATCGCCAACACCGATCCCCTGCATCCCCTCGAAATCGGACGAGCCTGGCATGTGCCCCGTCCCCTCAATCTTCCCCTGATGCGTCAAGCGGCCAAAGTTCTAACAGGGAAACACGACTTTGCCTCGTTCACCTCCAATCCTGGGTACGAACGCAAGTCCACCACACGCCATATCCGCTCCATTCGGATCGTGAAAAAAAAGAGCGGTGTTTTGGAACTGACTTTTGAAGGCGACGGTTTTCTTTACCGCATGGTCCGGAATCTGGTCGGTGCCATGGTAAAGGTCGGGCAAGGCCGACTCTCACCCGCCGATCTCAAAAAGATTCTAAAAGCCCGCTCCCGCACCGGCGCCCCTCCCACTGCCCCGGCGGAGGGGCTTTATCTGCTCAAGGTCCAGTACAGCCCAAAATAAGAGGTTCTTAGGCCGCAGGGACCTTGGCCTGTTTCTTTCTCTTCTCCTTCTTGTCTTGTTTGGATGGTGCTGTGGCTGCATTGGTCTTGGTATCACCGACCTTCACATAACCAGGAGGCAAAGGTGCATCCCCGCCTTCCCCACGCTTAATCTCCTCGATGACGGCCGTGATCTCAGGCCAAGGCTCGACACCAGCTTCGGCCATACTGCTTAAAAGAAACACCACATTCATTTGCCTCGCCCGAGGGTGAGGATGTGATTTGGCTATTCGAAGCCCTTTTAGCCAATAATTTTTCGCTTTTTCAGGTTCATCTGTAGCAGAATATCCCAACGCAATGGCATAAATGGCCTGAGGCTGGAAATAAAGTGCGACAAGCTGTGGCCGTGCAGCTGCGAGCTCAAGACAACGTTCTGCTTCACTTTTCTCTTTTGCCGCAGAAAACGCCAAAGACGTTTGAGAGAGCCCGATCGCATACGTTTCAAGTCTGGGATCAAAGGCCTCAGCAAATTCAGAGGCTTGACGAGCCATAAGGGCAGCATCGCCAAACATATTGAGTTTGCCACAGGCAACCGCAATCTGAGAAAGGCAATCCACTCGGTTGGCTGGATCAGTGAATCCAACCAATACCTGCAACATTCCTAGGAGCTGTTTTTTACGACCTAAACCAATTTCAGAGTCTTCAAGCACGGGAACCATTCCTTGGACTGATTCCAATACGGTATCAGAAACAAAAATCCCTTTCTTCAGCAAGCAAATGGATGGATTTCGAGCGATCCTTGCAGTCTCCCTCAAGGCATTGGCTAAATGATGCATATTTGGATCAAGAATTCCTTGGACATGGGCTGACGCTTCACGCTCTCTGCCCATTCGCTCTAAAGCTCCAGCCAGATAGGCTTTCTTCAAGCCAGATTCTGAATCCGAGCTAATCCAATGATCTTGCTCACCAATATGAATGGCTTGATTCGCACGCGAAAAGAATCCACGATTGGCTGCGTCCCAGGCGAGCATGCCAAATGCCGTCCCGCGTAGTGCTCCCCTAATTTGATCGGCGGTATACATCGCCAATTGAAAATCAGAAGATCGCGCTGCCTGACGCGCCAATTTAACCCTTAACTGATTCTGTGATTCTTGATCATTATCTACGAATTCAACATTTTGTATCGCAAGGCTAAGAGTATCAGACGCATTTTTCTCCAGCCGGCCAGACTTACAACCATACAAACTAAGTGCGCTGCATAGGCCGAAAAGGATATATCTATTCATTTAGGTAAAAAAAAGGGGCGGGCTGGGTCTCCCAGCCCGCCCCTTTTATCTAATCTTTTAATACAATTACTGAGGAGTGACACGTACAAAGAGTACCGTGTCCCGTGGCTGCCCCAGGTCAACACTGTGAGAGGCATTATCGCCCCAAGTATAAGACTGAGCCAAAGACTTGAACACTTTATTATCACTGGAGGTTTCCACAACGTACTCGATTCCTGACTCTACAGTGAATTTGGCACTCAGGTTCCCGTTAGAGCCACGCTCAAGGGTCACATCAGGGACTTTAATAGTATTATTGGCAAACACACCGATTTCATCCGAATGTGACCATCCTCTCATCCAGTTAAAGTCCTTAAATGCACCCCGGAAACTAACAGGGGCAAAGAAATCTCCACGGTTAGCAGTGCTAGCTGACAAACCAGTCGTGTCACCATCCGCCACGACTGCGGAATTTCTTGGATTTGTTCCATTCGAACGTTCATCAGATAGACTTGGAAGGGTAGGATCGACACCTGCCAAACGACCGTTGCTACCAAGGCTGTTTAGCACTGGCGCAGCCAGGAACCTGTTCTGCAAACCAGAATTCCGAACTTTAGTCACAGCATATGAACTGTTAACCGTAGCTCCACCCGAGGAAGAGCGACCACTCGTTGTAGGGAACAAAGATGCCGAATTCGTATAATTATTTGTATTGTTAGCTGAACCACCACCGCACTGCGACCATGTGTTATAGGCTAATACACCCTGAGGCTCATCAATTGGATTACCGCTTAAATCAAAGGGTTTGGTGATATACTCGGTTGTCTTAGTCATTCTTGCCCCAACTCCGAGTGTATTATTTGTATTGTTAGATGTCGATTGATCACACATTGCACCAGCGGGTGCCTGGAGATAAATCGAATTAAACACCTTGCCGCCTGAATTGTCCTTGAAGTTCGGTCCTTGCCGATCCGCTTGGAATGATGATTCAGTATCGGGTTTAACATACCCAATGCCGATCATAGTCGTATTGAAGTAAGTAAACTCAGTGCCGGGATACCCAGAATTTACGATATAATTTGGATCTTCGTTGCCATCGTTTTCACCCAAATTATCACCAATATTGCTGTAAGACCGGCCAGTCCTTTTGGCACCGTCAGCACCGACAGTGTTGTTCTGCATGGCGAAGAGATACTGCCCCCTACCCCGATAGGACATGTCAGTATCAAAGCAATCGTCACCCCCGAAGATATCTGCGCAGTGTTTCAGGTCGACACATCCACCAAACATTTCATAGCCATCGTCTGCATTATTAAAGACCTCAACATATTCGAGAGATGTTCCGGATCCGACACCACCCAAGGTCAATCCGTTGATCTCATTATTTGGAGACAAGACCCTGCCCCCGTGGCGTAGTTGAACAAACTGAACAGTACCACTGTTATCACCAGCTGAACTGCCACCGAAAATACCACCACTAAAACCTGTCCAGGCCTGGTTATCAGAATCAACCGTAGGGCTTGTTTGGAATTGATAGACTGCACCGTCGATCGCCTGCTTGCCTTCGATGAAATTTGCCCCAATGCCACCCATAAGGGGAATAGCACTAGGCGCAGATACCGCGCTTGCCGAAATGCTGACAGTTGCAACAGGATATGGAGCTGATCCGGTTATCGTGCCTGTGATGCTTAAACCATTAGATGCAATGGCGTTTGTTGCAAGTGCCCCATAGGCATTAGGGGCCTTTACAATCACCCCGTAGAGGTATGTATTCGAGAGAACTAACTGAGCAGATGGATAAGCCGATGCAACATTCGTGAGTGATGTCGGAATTGTTGAACCAGCAAACGCAGTAGAGTTAGTCAATTCGAGGGCAATTTCATTATCCGGATAGCCATATGAACTTAAAAAAGGAGCTGCATCCTTTTTCTTTGGTACATTATATTGTAACCCACGGACCCCGAATGAATACGCTTTCCAGTCCACTACGACAGTATCGTTGTTAGTAAGAAGCTGCCCAACCGTGGTGTAGTTTGTTGTTACAAGAGTACCAGCCGCGACATTCGTTACATATACAGGAATATTGTTTAGGGTCGTTCTTGTGGCCGTACGAGAACCGTCAGCAACAGTGGCTTTCAATGATGTTCCAGGAAACTTAGTAAATGTACCCGATGTTCCATTTGTCAGATCCGCAACACCTACAGGATTGAAAAGTGCCTCAAGATTAAATCCTGATTTCGACACACTATTGCTATCACTACTTCCGGATTTGTAGGTGGAAGGACTGAAAGTAAATGTAGGGTTCCTGTTAAAAAGTGCAGTATTCCTATTATTAGTCTGAATTCCAACCTGAAGGTTTCCCGACGTACCAGTCGGCCCGCCGAAACCGACAGGAGCACGACCCAGTAGGGTCAGACTTCCCCACATAGCGTCAATCTTGTGAAGCTTAAATGAACCTGAATTTGTGTCAGTGCCGGTATAGTTGGCGACTTCTGTTGAGACATTATTGGTGTATGGAGTGATCGCTCCGCTTAAGTTCACATAGGTACTGGGAATGGTAGCCTGGCCACCACGAACCCACGGATCAAATATTGAAGTAAATACGATGGGGTTCTCAGCCGTACCCTTCGCGACAATTTTGGCGCCGCGGCAGATATTCAAATCACCCACAATGGTCGGATCTAGGGTGCTTGCTCCCTTATAGAGTTCCGGGGCACCCCGCACGATTGTGCCGGGTTGGATGATTAGTTTAGCGGGGGGTTCAACAAATGTTAAATTATCCAAAATCCAAATTGTATCGGAGGTCCAGACCTGATCCTGATTAATAACCGTGATCTTATTTTGCATCGGACCGGATTGCGCTGTAAGATTACCAGCAAGCTTGCTGACATGCTGGAAATAATATCCGTTACTAAATGAGAGCCCGTTTGTTAGGGGACGAGTAACGTCCGCGTTGGCTGAACTGACTACTAAAACCATCGACACCGCGATTTTGATGAGGTTATTTTTCATTTTTGATTTATCCTTGTGTTTGTTAGGTTTTTCCCTTCGAAATTAAACTTTGCCCCTACTCTGGCGTAGAGCCAAAAGCCCGAGTGTTCCGACCAACAAAAGGCTCGCAACCGACGGCTCGGGTACAGCTGCAGTGGTTGCGATAATGCTAGTCCCTGTTTGAGATCCGAAAATGAAGGTGCCGGAATTTCGGTCCAAGCCAAAGTCCTGAGTCGGGTCACTTGGGCCAACAAAAATGGCGTCCGCAGAAAACACTATGGCGCTATTTACATTATCACCTTTCCAAGCAGCTAATGCACTTGTCCAAGAGCTGCTTGGAGAAGCTAAAGCAACGATATAGGCATATTCACCGAAAAAACTGGTAGCGGCATTGTAGTTCCCCCTTAACTCTTGTGTAGGGGAACCATTACTCATCAAAGATCCGTTAGTGACTGTAAATCCTGTCGCATTAGCTGGGCGGAACGAGTCTAAAAGACTGTTGATCCCAGAACCTGCGTTAGTTTGGACTTGATCAAGAGTAAATGGCTGGCTTGAACTCGAACTTCCGAAGTTACCGAACCAAACATAGCCGTTGCCGTTAATAGAATTAGCGGGCGTGGGCAATGTGACCGTATTCTCCCAAATAAAGGTGTAGGGCATTGCCTGAGTCAACGTTGTCCCTAGATTCAAGCAAACCACAAGAGCCAGCATTTTAATGTATTTGTTTTTCATGTTTTTTTCCTTTTTGTTTTTTTAGTTAGAGATTCTTAGCTTGGAAAAACATCCGGTTTTTCCAGGCATTCACATAATCGCCAGAAGAGGTAAAGGTGGCGGCAAAGACGCCGTTCGTGCCGGTTGTAACAGTAACGGTGTTGGTGTTCCAAGCAGGTACACTCAGGTCGCTTTTGCACTTAATTAGGTAGGTGGCATTGGGATTGCCCACAAACGTGTGCGTCACCGAAGTCACCCCGTTGGTTAGAACCGGGGCAGCAGGAGTCGAAGCCAGGCGCAAGGTCGTGGAGGCATACGCTTGAAATGTTTGCGTTACAGTTGCAGCAGCGTAGCGCGCATTGCCCGCCTGGGATGCCATGATTTCAACCGTGCCGGGGGCGATAATGGTCACCATACCTTCAGGAGTGACGGTTGCCACCGATGATAACGACTGGAATGTCACCGGAAGACCGCTAGCACCACCCGTTGCAGACAGCGTGAATGAATCTCCCACCGTCTTTGAGGGAATCGCACCAAATGTTATGACTTGAGCTTCGGGTGTGGCCACCCCAGCAGCTGCGATCGTTTGTATTCCATTTGTAGACACAGTGCCACGGAAAGCCTTCATGTTGTCAAAGTTTGACCTATTAAAGTAGGTAGCCACCGCATTGGCATCAGTCGGGTAATCAGCTCTTGGCAGGTAAAAGGGAGTGCCAAGTTTTTCCCAACCATAAATTCCCAGCTCAGAAGCTCCGCTTATAACAACCAGATACGCCGGAAGCTGCGCCAATGCGTTCGTACTCACTACCGTTGTATCAAATTGATATAAGTACTGCTGTGTAGTAGTGGCAGACGATCCCAAATAATCCAATCTGCCCAATTCTATAAAACTGTTGCTCAGGCTGTCTCGATTGATTGAATCCCAGTTTGTAGGCACATTGCTGAAGGTTCCCAAAAGCAAGAACGTCGAATCCGTGGGTAGCGCAACTTCAGTTGAGTTTTTAGCTCCGAACCCTTTGCTCCAGTTTAAATAAAAATCTACAAATTCGGCACTGGCATTATGCGAAAACCCACAGAATATCATAATAGCAAAACCAGCCAACGCTATTCTTTTATTTTGGGAAATCATTTGAGTCTTTTGGATCAATTCGGCCGTTTTTTCTACTTGCCTTATTTGGTGATATATTGCGGATTGAATGCAATTCTCTCCCCAACCGCAGGCTTAAAGAGAAAAGCCTCTCCTACCCCTAAAACTCGGTCATCACTCACAGCGTAGCCGAAAGATTTACGATAATTGATGCCATCGTAGTAGTAATCAGTGTATCGACCTCCGTCCAGGAATTTGATCGTATCTGCACCAGTTCCATCATCGTTGTAACCTAGCGTCTGCATATGATCTCCAATCCCGGAAGCACCTAGTTTCATATCCACAGGGTAAGGATTAGCCAGCACACAACCCGTCGTACCCACATAAGTCATACTGCGGGCGCCACGGTATTCACCCTGGAGATTGATGGTCTTTGTACCTTTAGCTTTGAACCAAAATCCGGTCCCCAAGGATACCCGCACATTTCCACAATCCGGATCTGTTACTGCACGAGCCGCATCAGAACGCCACCCATCATTTGTTTTAATGTATCGATTCAACTGCCCAGTGGATGAAAGAACAGACACCGTGTCGGCAGCAGTGGAATTACCCCCAACTAAAAGGCCGGCACTGTCTAGCAGTGAGCTAAGCGTATGATCCTTGCGGAGGGTAAATGTGGTACGATCTGCAAGACTGGGAAGATTCCCTTTCACATTTACTTGGTTGGTTCCGAACGAAGAGACCTGGGCGGTCAGCCCGCTGTATGGTCCACTTGTAAATTCAACCAGATAGTGGTTATCCGAAAGGGGGGCCAACTCCGATCCTGGCCCTGTTCCGGCATTTTCGGTGGCCGCTGTATACGAGCTGAAAATATTATTGCTTGGGCTGTAAGCCAAGAAACTTGTCGCACCGTTTGTAACGGCACCAGACAATTCGCCCTTCATTTCTACCTTGCGAGCAAGGAAAACGCCGATGAGTTTTGTTTTCGCATTCGTCGCGGCAATTGGCAGGTTAAGATAGGCAGTTCCGACATCGGCAGCCTGCAGGGGCAAAGTGAGGGTGGACAAAACGAGGATGAGGTTACGCATTTTCATAGTGGCTTTTTCTCCTTGGGTTTTTTTTGCTGAATACGAAATCTGTTTCGACATGTGAAAAATGTACTCAGTAACATTTTTCCTGCCACTGGTTTATTGTAACGTTTGTGTGACAAAAATCCTGCCCATCCCGATTTTCATGCTTTGATAGCCAAAGCTTTATGAATTTTTACCCCCTGCTTGCCTTATTTTTGTCACATCCGGTGCCGATCTTTCCGACCCCGGACATCGATCAAAATCAAAATAAACCGTTCGCCCAGACGGAATTTTTTGGATCTCCCCTTTTTTCTGCTCACAACCCATGCGGGATAATATTGAAAATGCCATCCAATTGTCACAAACCGTCCTTTGACCTTTCGGTAAATGAGACTTATTTAACTGTGTGCGCTCTCTTCGTTTCGTTTTCATGTCGGATTCCTTGTTCCTATTTAAAAATATGAACAAGAACAAACGGCTGAGGTTCTTAACGGGGGGATGGGCGAAGTCCCTTGGGCTCTTGGGACTCCTGAGCTGCGCCTCCCCCCTTCAAGCCACAACGGAGAGAGTCAATATTTACGGCTCGACCGGAATTGCGAATGAGAGTGGGAACTCCTTGGCCACCACCTCCATCATCCGCGTCGGGGTTTTCAACAACTCGACCAACACAACAGCCCCGCTCTCCGACGCGGAAATTGGAAGTTTGCTAAACGGGACGCAGGCTCAGGTTCGAACCAACCTCGACGCTCTGTTTGCAACAAATAAAGCCACCCTTTGGGGATCGACCACGGTGAATACGGTTTTTTATGGGAGCGCAACTGCTGGCCTTAGCAAAACGTCCACTACGGTTTTTGACGGAAAACCAATTTATATTTTGGTTTTCAACACCACCTCGATCGCCACCGCAACTCAAGTCGGCATTTTCGTTTATAATGACGGGGCAGCACCCGTTGTCTTTCCCGCTGTGGGAGAGGGTTCTTTCAACTCCGTCGAACTGGATTTCGACGGCAATGATTCGGATGGCCCGAATATGCTCCCCTGTTTGGGAAGCCTCGGATCGGACGGCAATTACCGGTTGGCAACCATTGGGAACGGATATGGTATTATTAGTTCTCCGACGGCTAGCGCCACCCGAAACAACGCCTTCAGCTACTTCATCACCGCCAACAACGGAGCCACCTCTTTTAACGCCACCAGCCTCCCCGCCGGACTCTCCATCAACACAACAACGGGAGAAATCAGCGGCACCCCCACGGCCGTGGCTGGAACTTACAACATCCCGCTCACGGCCACCGGTCCGCTCGGCGCCCGCACAGCCACTTTGGTTCTTACCCTCAGCAACCCCGCCGGAGGCACCCCTTCCATCACCAGTTCCTTGGGCAATCAATCGACGGTCGCCGGTGTCGCGTACGCCGGGTATACGATCACGGGCGACAACTCCCCCACTTCCTATTCTGCATCTGGATTACCGACGGGTCTGTCCTGTGCCGCCGGCACGGGGGTGATTTCCGGGATTCCCACCCAAACAGGAACTTTCAATGTGACCATCCGTGCCACTAACGGCTCCGGAACTGGATCCTCTTCCTTCTCCCTCACGGTGACCGCCCCAACACTTACCTTTACTCCCGCATCATTCACTTTGAGATCGGCAGGCGCAGCAACCGCTCCGACTGGGTCGGGTGGATTCACACCCACAGCTTTCGCTCTTGGCAGTGCTCTACCGACAGGATTATCCCTTTCTCCCACAACCGGTATCATTTCCGGCACTCCCACCGCAATCGGCACGACAACGGTGACGGTGAATGGAACGGCAAATGGAGTCACCGCCTCGGGAACCATCACCATCACCGTGAACAGCCAAACCCCCACGCTCAATAGTGCGACCACCGTCACGGGATATGTCGGCACCCCCATCACTTACACCCTGACAACAACTGCGAATGCAAGTGCCATAGCGCCTGATTTCTACTCCATCCTGGGATCCAGCGATGTTCCCACTTCATGGCTGAGTGGTAAATTAAGCACTACCACCGGCGTTTTCGGGGTGACCCCAACGGAATCGGGAGTTTTTACCGCGCAGTTCAAAGCCAACAACGGAGTGACGGCTTCCGGCTTGGGTGGGGGGGACAGTGCCATCCTCACCGTGACCTTCACGATCGAAGTAAGACCTCCCACTCTAGTAGATGGCACGGATGCCGCTATCTATGTCACGGTCGCGGGCACAGATTATGTCTCGATGGCTGCCTACAGCACTAAGACTTTTTCCATCAATGGAAACGGGCACACAACGGCTTCCTTCTCGAACTTGCCGGATTGGCTTACGCAAACGGCTTTCGGATTAACTGCTGCCGTTTCCGGTCGACCCACCCAACCTGGGACATACACGATCCGGAAAATGATCTCCAACACCGGCCGCGGAGGAGGACTGCAAAGTTTGAGCCGTGATCTCGTGATCACCGTGGTCGGAAGTTCGCCCAGCGTTGCGGGATCCGGCTTTGTCACTCCTCCCACCGGCCAAGTCGGCCAAGCCTATCGGCAGTACATCACTGCCAGCGGGGCTACGCGATCGGCCGCGGATCCGGTCTCTTTCAATGCGTCAGGTCTTCCTCCCGGTCTTTCCTTAGCCACGGCAGCCGACCGCCAAATGGGCCTGATCACCGGAACCCCCACGCAAGCCGGCACCTACGCAGTCAAATTTTACATCGCCAACCCCAAGGGCTACATCACCCAGAGCGCCACGATGACAATTCTCCCATGAAAAATTCTGCTCCCACCTCCTTTTTTCGTTTTCTCGGAAAGCTCGGACTGCTGATTGTTGTTACGCCCAGACTTTTTGCCGAACCCGTACAGTTGCCGTATTCGCTGCCTCCCGGTCCGAGCTATGTGGGTGTCCCCCTCCTTCGTCCCGCCCTGTTTTCCGGAAAGATCACCCAGTCGGACACGGCCAATTTTCGGGTGCAGGTAAATTCTTATCCTCCCATCGATTTCGCCGCCGTCCCCGGTTGGGGCAACGGTCCTTGCTTTTTGGAGGTTTCCTCCGCTCCCGCCGATACCTCCCTCGAAGGGGAACGGTACGAGGTGGACCCCGTACGGACGCTGCGAGAAAAAGGTTTCGTGGTGCTGAGATCCTCCCCCTACAACACCCGGGTCGATCTCCCCTCCGGTCTCGCCGGCGCCAGCTTTTCGATTCATCCCCATTGGACGCTTGCCACCCTGTTCGGTAGCGCAGCAAACACGGCACTGGAGAAGGACTGGTGCGCCGCTGGAAGCGATGAAATCCGGCTCTACGATCCAACGGCAAAGTCAGGCTACCGTGCCTTTTTTCCCTGCACGGAAGAGCCGACGAATCTTGCTCGTTGGAAATTAACCAACAACCCCATGGGCGCCGATCAATCCGAAACCGTCTTCCCTCCAGGTTATGGGATCATCTTATTGAGAAAATCCGAGGGCAATTTGACCTTTACGGTTACGGGAGAAGTCCGCACCCACGCTTTTCGCTTTCCACTCCGCGCAGGAATGAATCTTCTGGCTCCCGGCCATTTAAAGGATTTTTCTCTCCAAGGACTTTCGGCAGTTTCTGCGAACGGGTTTGTGGCAGGTTCTACCGCCGCCGACTCGGATCAAGTCCGCATTCTGATCGACCAAAGAATGGAAACCTTTGCATTTCTGGCCGGGACACCGCCCCAATGGGTTTCCCTTCAGTCCCGTTACAGCCTGCCCCCGGAAGAAGCCGTGATCGCTCCGGCCACCAAAGCTTTGGAAATCCGGAAGCTCAAGGCCGATCCCGACTTCGCCATTCCCTACGTCCCTTAAGACCGTTACGAACGGATTTAGAATCCGTATTTAAGACCGAGGGATACATCATACCCTTTGGTGTAGGCCAAATAATCCACTTCGTTTCCCTGATAGGTGATGGTCTGTCGGAACACGGGATTCAGAAGATTTTTCCCCCGGAAGGTGAAGGACCAGTGATCAGCGAATTCCTGGGTCAAATTGAAGTCCAGCGAAGGGGCCGGCTGCTCATAAATATCAGGCAAATCGTAGCCTACGGCGTAGAGGTAAGGCCCCGTGACATTATAAAATAGCCCGGCAAAGAATCCATTCGGCTGGTCGTCGTAACTGAGCCCCGCATTGAGAATATAAAGGGGCTGGCCCTGCAGGGGCCGGCTGGTGGCGTAATTGCCCGCCCGGGTCTGCGCGACCCTCTGTTGGTCGGCACTAAGAGGCACTTCGGATTGGACGTAGGTAGCGTTAAAATTAACAGAGAAGTTTTTTAGGTATTCGTGGCATTGATCCAGCCGTTTGCGGGCTTCAAATTCCGCCCCCCAGAGCGTTCCGTTTTCGTTGTTCTGGTACTGATAAAACTGGGTGTCCCCTAGCTGGGCGATCGTCTGCTCAATCGGGGCCTTGATGGATTTGTAAAATCCGCTGACGGCGATCACTTCGCCTCCCCGTGGGAAATATTCGATCCGCACGTCGTAGTTGTTGATGTGGGAAAGTTTGAGCTGCGGGTTCCCCACGAAAATAGTCGCATCGGAAAAGTCCTGGGTGACCACCGGCCCCATTTCTTTGAATGAGGGCCGGGCGATCGTTTGGGACCACGCGAGACGTAAATTCATTTCCGGCATGATCTGGAATGTGGCCCCGGCCGCCGGCAGAAGATCCAGTTCCTGAATATCGGCAGTCGCGGCGGCCGTCGTCGGGAAAAGCGTCGAAACGGGGCCTTCGATCTGGATGTTGGTATTTTCAAAACGGGTTCCCCCCGTAAAGGTCAACTGGGGGAAAAGCCGGAAATCGGTCATCACATAGGACGCCAGTACCTGTTGGTACGCGTTGTAGTAATTCCCTAACCCGGACGAGTTGTTTGAGGCAGTCCATGACATAAATTGACCGTTCCCCTGCCCAGTCGGATTGACGAGTCCGGACCGATTCTCATTCAGAAAGACATCATTCCAGTTCTGACCATCTGCCTCTGCCTGGTTGTAGGCCTGATAGTCCTGCGGATAATCGGTTCCTCCGTATTCATATACAAAACTGGCTTGATTGTAATCCCGCTGCGTCGTGTCGATATAAAACCCCGTTTTGAATTTGCTGGGATTGTCATTCTCCTCGAAATAGGGCACTGAAACGTTGGCGATGGCATTGTATTCCCCTTCGGTGAGTTGCCGTTGATACCTTTGGAGAGGTCGTTTCGATGCTGTGAACGAAGGATCTCCAGGGTCGAGAGGCGTATAATTTCCTGTGGTCGGGTCGTAGGCATTTTGAAAAAGCCGCTGGTCCGGCTCGTTCAACTGGGCCTGACCAAACCCCCCAACCCAATCGATTTCAATGTCCCGGAACGCGTCGATCTTGTGGTTGCCGTTCAACTGCACATATCCCAACTGCCTTTCGCTGTACTGAATCGTGGTGTACTGAAACTGCTTATCGGCCGGCAGGGAAGGGTTGAGGGATTGGTCGGAATACTGGAAGTCCACGGTATCGGTGGCCTGCTGGTTAAAGATGACGTTGATCGCCACCCGCTGATCCTTTTCCGGCTGAACGGCAAAATTCACCAGCCCACCCCAAAGAACATCCTCCGAAGCCTTGTTGTCGCTCAGAATAATGTCCGGCTCAATGCCTCCCGCTTGAATGGAATAATTTCCCCGGGTCGTTTCCGGATTATAAATATTTTTGTGCCGGTAACTAAAGGCCCCAAAGGTGCCGATTTTCTGCTCCGGCCCATAATCCACCGAGTCTCCTCCCTGCATGTTGAAACTGTAGTTCGGCCCGGGGGTGCTGTTGGTCAGCCCGACCACGGAACTCATCTGCCGCATGGCGTTGTTGACGTTCTCCGCCTTGTCGAGGTTGGCATTTCCAGCGTTCAAAGTCGTGGGATCCAGATTCACAAGATTCTGATTATCAATTACGCTCTGGGGAATCTCCCTTTGATTGGCCCGAAAGCCGAATGGCCCCGTACCCCCTCCCGCGTAGGTAAGATAATCCGGATTAAAGGTGGCCTGACTGTTGTACTCCACAGTGGCGGAGGCCCCGAACGAAGGCTTGTCCGGAAACTGTTTGGTTCGGATGTCGACGCTGCCCCCCGTAAAGTCCCCCGGTTGATCCGGAGTGAAGGTCTTGGTTGTATTGATGCTTTCCAAGGTCGGTCCCGGAAAAAGATCCACGTTGATCGCCCGCTTGTCCGGGTCGGAAGAAGGCAACCTGCCCCCGTTCATCAGTGTGTTGACGTACCGGTCGGACAACCCCCGTACGACGACATACTTTCCGTCCACCACCGAGGTTCCGACCATCCGCTTCAAGGCATCGCCGGCGGTGGAGGCTCCGAGTTTAGAAATCAGATCCGCCCCGATGGTGTCCAGGACGGCCGTGGCTCCCTGCCGTTCGGCCAAAAGTCCGGTCTCCGAGGTTTTCTCCAAATCACCGGGGACCACCAACTCCTCCATCTCCTCCACCTCAGCGATGGTCTCGACCCGAATGTCGTTAAAGAGTCCGCTAGCAACCGAAACATCCGGCATGACTCTCGGGACATATCCCGAAGAACGGGCCGTCAGGACATAAACCCCCGGGGGCACACCGCTGATTGTGAATCGCCCGGATTCATCCGTCATCGCCCCGAAGGGTGTGTCCTGCAAGGCAACGGAGGCCCTGGCAATCGGTTGACCGAAATCGGAATCCAGGACCTGCCCGCGGACTCCACCGAACCCTTGGGCGAAAAGTATGCCCGGCAGGAGAAGGGCCAAGCCCATCGCCGCCGCCGGAATCAGCCGAAAATCAATCCTCAAAAGCACACTCTTTTTTTGGATTCTCGGCGGGCGGCTGCGATGGAGTTTGCGGAGCTAAAAAGACAGTTTGTGAATCGATTCAGAACAACCCCAAAACGACATTTCGACGACTATTCACAGGTTCTTTTTTAGCTCTCGGATAGGGACTTGAAGCTTCCCGCTAACTTTTCAGGCTTATATCTTATGTGCAGGAGGGGTGTGTGGATCGCTTGGCTAACGCTTTTATCAGCGGTCTCTTGGGGTGCGGACACCGGCGGTGTGGATACGGCCCAAAATGATGCGAATAATGCCCATCCTTTCGTAACCCCGCCTCCTTTGTCGGATCCCAATGCGGAACTGGTGGATCGTCCCCTCCCGGGAACAAAATCCGATACGAACGGATCATCTGCCGGGGAAAATGGCGGAGCTTTGACCCCCTACTATGTCCGCACGGGGATCGGCTTGAGTTTTATCACCAATGTGGATTATCCGGATTTCGGCATCACCGACGGTGTCGACATGGCTCCGGGCTTTGCGACGAGTGTGATGCTCGGAACCCAGTTTCACGACAACATCGCCTTCGAAATCGAGGGCGGCCTTCTCTATAATACGGTTTACTCCAATCAGTCGGGAAATGTGACGGCCACCAATATGACGCAGGTGACCAACGTCCAACTGTTTCAGGTCCCGATGATGGGAAACTTTATTTTTCGGACCGATCCATTGGGAGCCACCCGAATCCGGTTGGTGGCCGGTGGAGGCATGGGCGGGATTTTCCGACAGATCTTTGTCACCGGATCTCCAAATAATTACACGGAAAGTCAGACGCTGGGCGCATACCAAGGGTTTGGGGGGATTCAGATTAACCCAGGCGAGCCCGACCTGATGGTGGACGTCCAGTTTCGTTATCTGAATTCGATCTCCGGACAATCGGTTCCGTCCATGTCCATGATGGGAACGGTGACAATACGCTTCTAACCCCAGCCGGCACTAAATCAGATGCGAAACATGAGCCGAGCGGGGGAATTCAGGGGCTCAGGGGTTCAGGGGTTCAGGTTTTTGATGTCATGCTTACTGATCATGATGTTTTTTTATGGACCGAATGTGTTTTCCCAACGCCTGACTCTAACCGATGTCCAGTCCCAACCCGTCACAGGGCCCGGACCTGGCCTGCGGATTGCCCTGGGTGGCACGGTCAACTCCGATATGGCGGTCGCCCAAAGGGACAACCGGGATTACCCCCAAACAAACATCAACCCTCTCTTTTCAAATCAGGTTCAGTTCAACGGAACGGTGAGTTATGAATCGATCGGCTTCAATCCGGGCTTCCGCTTCGACTTTGCCCCGGGATATCGGCTGAACGAGTGGCTGAATTTCGAATTCGAAACAGGTTGCATCTATAACACCGTTGAATCCTACACCATCACGGGGAGCGGAACATTTTCGGGGGTGGGGGTGAGCGGGAATCCCAATCTCAATGGAACAATGGAGCTCGATGCGGAGGGATATCTTCTGCAGGTGCCCCTGATGGTGAACGTTGAGTTTTCGTATCCCATCGGGGACGGTTGGCGACCGTTTGTGGGTGCAGGGGGCGGCGGCATGTTCCAAAAACTCACTGTCAGCACGATTTCAGGAACCATCAACTATCAGGGGGATTTCAATCAATCGAACTTCATGGGGGCTTGGGAAGCTTTTCTGGGCTGCGGATACCAGGTCGCCCCGGGATTTGATGTGTCCATCGCCTACCGGTTGGACGGGGTCCTCAGCCCCGATTTCGGGGGCTATACGATGCAGAATTTTTACACCCAAGCGGCAGAGTTTGAGATGAATTGGAGATTTTAGGAAATACGCCTTACGGGATACCCCCCTAGACTCTAAAAATTCGACGCAATCGGCAATTTCATCCCCCCCCCCGCATTTCTCAAAAGAGACTTGAAGTTATTCAGACTTACCAAGGCTGATTGAGAATAAGTCACGAATTGTCACACTACTTGTCTCGTTTCCGCACAACTCGGATTTTATGGTTTTGTCATGTATCTGCGGACGTTTCTTTTGATCGCCTTAATGGTCGGCGTGAATTTCGCCGAAGCTCAGGATAATTCTGGTCGCCTTTCGGTTGCTGCCGCCAATACCACTCCTTCTTCATCTCCTGTCGCCCCGACAAACGCCGCACCCCAAGCTCCTGCTTCGACCACAACAGCCAATTCCTCCACTCCCGTTCCAACCACCACCAGCACTCCTTTTGTATCCAATGTCACAGACGCTCCTTTACCGGAAATCGCCAACCAACCCAAAGTGATCACCCCAACCCAATCCTCGGGTCCCGAAGGTCCCAAAGGTCCCCGAGACGGTCATTGGTACGCTTCGATCGGGGGTGGAGCCATGGTTGAACAGTTTCAGGTCAATGCCACCAGCACGGCCGTTGGACAGCAACCTCTCGATCAGGGGCCCAGCGGGAACCTTGGCTCCTATGCGGAATTCAAGGTGGGGTACGACTTTGCCGTACGGGATGTCCAACTGGCTTTCGGTGGCCCCACGCCGATGAGAACCTCGATGGAACTGGAGGGCAGTTATCTTGGCACCTACGAAAATATCCCGCTCTACAACGTCAGCACCGGCGGTCCGACGGTGGGATATGAAACATACAATCTCAACGCCTATAACGTCATCCTTAACGGGTTGGTCAAATTTGAAGATCTCCCCGTCACCCCTTATTTCGGGGGAGGAGTGGGCGTGGTTTTTATGACCGCGCTGAATCACAAGATGACGGTCGACGGCTCAATCAACGGAACTCCGACCACCTACTCCACCAGTGTTTCGACCGGGAACAACACCAGCTTGGCTCTGCAGGCCATCGTTGGTTTGGAAAGACAGATTTACGACAACCTCACGCTGTTCGTGGAATATAAGTTTTTGGCTTGGTTGGATGTGAAGTTCGCTTACGGCAGTGAACCGACCACCAGCGCTCCTCCCGTCCAAGGGGGCTCCAACTCCCAGAACGATTTCACGGCCCAACAACTTCTTTCCGCGGGAGTAAAATACAGCTTCTAATTCCAATGAATCCCCATTTTCCCTTTTTCTCATCGGACAACCAAACAACCGCATGGTTCGACCTCCTCGGTCTACCTCCATTGATCCGGACCTGCATCCTCTTTGCGATGTTGGCCTGGGTGCCGGCCTTCCTCCGAGCCGCCGATTCCAACCCCGCGACCAATGCCCCGGCCCCTGTTGCTCCTCCCCCCGTCAAGGTGACGAGCGACACAGGGCCGATCATCGAGGCTACCCGCGAAAATCTCACCAAATGGGTCGAAACCAAACAGATGATTTCAAAGGAAAAATCCGAATGGACTACCGGAAAAGACATCCTCGAGGATCGCGTCCGGCTGGCCCAGGCGGAAACCGCCACCGTTCGGGATAAACTGAAGGAAATCGCCGCCGCCGTGGCGGAAGCCCAGAAAAAACGGGATGAACTGGCCGCTCAAAACGACAAGCTCAAAGCCACTTCGGAAAAAACCAAAGCTATGGTGATGGCCGCCGAAAAGAAACTCCGCCCCCTCCTCCCTCAACTGCCCGACCCCCTCCGGGAAAAACTCAAACCCATCCTCGCACGTTTCCCGGAAGATTCGGAAAAATCCACCGCATCACTTGCCGAGCGACTCCAGAATGTTTTGGGCGTTCTGGATCAAGCCAGCGCTTTCAATTCCACCGTCGCGAGCGTCAAGGAGCTCCGAACTTTCCCCGACGGCACCCGGGCCGAGGTCACCACAGTCTACCTGGGACTTGCCCAAGCCTATTACACCAACCGCGAAGGCACCCTCGCAGGAACCGGCCACCCCGGCCCCAACGGTTGGGAATGGAAGCCGGACAACGCCAACGGCAAAAAGATCCTCCTCGCGGTCCACATTCTTGAAGGAAAGGAAAAGGGAGCTACGTTTATTGACCTCCCCGTCAAAATTCAATGAAATCACCCTCTCTTTATCTCATCTTCGGATGTCTTGTTCTCTCCCATGGCGGTGCTTTCGCAGAAGCCCCGACCCCCGCCGATGCCAAAATGGATCTTCGTGCCCCGACGGCCACATTTGTCGCCCCCCCAGCTGCCCAACCTGCGGCCCCCGAACCCGCCCCCGCACCTTCCGTCCTCCCTCCCGCGGCACCAAAACCTGTCGACATACTCGCTTCCGCCTCGGCCAAGGCTCAGGCTGACTTGGAATCGGCCTTGAAGGAACTCACCGCCACGCGGGAAAAAATCGCTTCGGAAAAACTTCCACTCAGTAAAAAACTTTCCCAGGCGGAAGATGATCTGGCCCTCGCTCGCAAAGAACTCGATACCGCCCAACGGGCCCGTGACATGAAGAATCTCGACCAATCCTCCCTCAAGGCAGAAATCAAACAGCGTGAGGAAGAGAACACCTACATGCTGAATCTTCTCAACGAGTTCGGCCGAAATTTCGGGGAAAAAGGCATCCACATTTCCGAACGGGCCACCCACCGCGAGAAGCTGGACCTGGCCAAAGCGGCCCACGAGAGCACCACCGCCTCCCACGAGGAGAAATACAAAGCCTCCTTCCGCATCGTGGATGCCGCCCTCTCCCGAATTGGTGACCTGCTGGGTGGCCATGCCTATGCCGGAGTTGCACTGGACTCCAAGGGAGGCCTGGTGGAAGGGAAATTCGCCCAGATCGGGCCCATGGTTCTCTTCTCCTCAGCCGATGGATCAACCGCGGGCTGGGCCTCGGAAGCCAAGGGCTCGAAAGAAACTGTTCTTAAAGGCGCCGAGCACTCAAAAATCTTTGGGGCGGCTTTTGCCTCCCTCATGGCGGGAGGAGAGGCAGTCATTGCCTCCGACTTCACTATGGGCCAAGCCTTGCGAAACTATGGGAACAAAAACTCCATCGTCCGAACCTTCATTCATGGCGGCCCCATCATGTGGCCCCTCCTCTTTGCCGCCATCGTGGCGGCTGTTGTGTCCCTAGAACGCACTCTTTTCATTGTCTCGGAAAAACGCCGCCAAAATCCCGAACAGGTCGAAAAAATATTCTCCTTGGTGGAAAGTGGCAACCAGCCCGCCGCCATCCAAGTCGCGAATGGCTCGACGGACTTCGTCGCCCGTGTCCTCGGCTTTGCCTTGGCCAATGCAAATCTCTCCATTAGCCAAGCCATCAGTAAGGCCAGTGCAGTTGAACTGAAGCGTTTTAGCCG
>Ga0164295_10001247_pt1 | contig 21106 bp, 15 predicted proteins | sample GEODES006metaG_FD_111798 | JGI IMG/M metagenome (GOLD analysis project Ga0164295, IMG submission 111798) | Oligotrophic lake water microbial communities from Sparkling Lake, Wisconsin, USA - GEODES006 metaG | ecosystem: Environmental > Aquatic > Freshwater > Lake | place: USA: Sparkling Lake... | reverse complement strand
GAAGAAGAGCAGTATATGCTGCGCATCCAGCATGACTTCGGCGGCATCAAGGCGCAGTTGACCGGCATGTACCAACGCAACGCGGTGGACAGCTCGGTCGATTACAACCAGAGCGTGTTCAACCCGGCCGTGGCGACTGCAGCGCTGGCGACCGCCCGTGCTGTTTCGGCTGGCATCCCGGGCCTGACCAACGTGGTCAATGCCATTTCGAGCGGCAGCCAGTTCTGCACGTCGCAGCCGGTTGAAAACGGCCTTGGTGCCTACGGCGGATTCCGCGATTGCTTCTCCACCCCGCAGGATTTCGACCGGTCCAACCAGATCGTTCGCGCCAAGACGTTGGAAGCCATCATCAGCTCGGAGTTTGAAGGCAAGTTCAACTTCCTCGTCGGCGGCATCTATGTCGACACCGTGCTGCCGGAAAACAGCTATTATGTGAACAGCTGGGGCATCGACTATCTGGTCGGCGTGCTGGGCGCGGCCAATGGCGGCTATCTCGGCACCCCGTTCTTCCGCAACAACACACAGCGCTATACGCTGCAAAGCTATGGCCTGTTCGGTGAAGCCTATTACAACTTCACCGACACTGTGAAGCTGACGGCGGGTCTTCGCTACAACAGCGACAAGAAGGACGTGAGCGCGCGGTCGACGCTGGCCAGCTTCTTCGTGCCGTTCGGCACAAGGGGCAGTGCCTTCAATTCGCCTGCAGCGGCGGGCTTCGATGGCGATCCCAACCGCGCCGGCATCCAGCCCTTCTCGATCCGCGGTGTCAGCCAGACGGCTGTCACCGGCCGGGTCGTGCTCGACTGGAAGATCAGCGACGACAATCTGATCTATGCCTCTTACTCTCGCGGCTACAAATCGGGCGGCATCAACCCGCCGCTGCAGCCGATCTTCGCGGTGCCGGACACGTTCACGCCGGAATTCGTCGACGCCTTCGAAATCGGTTCGAAGAACAGCTTCCTCGATGGCACGCTGCGCGCCAACATCACGGCCTTCTATTACAAATACAAGGGCTTGCAGCTGTCGCGCATCACCGCCCGCACCTCGGTCAACGACAATGTCGATGCCACGGTCTATGGTCTGGAAGGCGAATTCATCATCCAGCCGACGCGTAACTTCGTCGTCAACATGAATGCGTCCTACCTGAAAACGAAGGTGTCGACCGACAAGTTCCTGGCCAACCCGCGCAATCCGGCCGGTAACCGCAGCGATGCGGTGATCATCAAGGACATCACCAACGGTTCGAACTGCGCCGTCGTCAACAACGGCGCCGGTGGCCAGGCCGCCACCCGTGCCTTCGTGACCGGCGCCAACAACGCCATCAATGCTGGTGCCATCCCGGGCCTGCAGGCCGGGGCTGGCCTGCGCGGGCCGGCTGATTTCCCGGCTGACAGCGGTCTGCCGACCGGTGTTGGCGGTGCCTTCGGTATCTGCGGTGTGCTGCAGGCCGTGGGTGCCGGCACGCAGTTCCAGATGCTGCCCGAAGGCGTGCTGTCCAACCTGCGCGGCAACGAACTGCCGCAGGCGCCGCAGTACAAGTTCTCGGCGGGTGCCCAGTACACCTTCGAGATCGGTGACAGCTCCAGCCTTGTGCCGCGTATCGACCTTGCCCACACTGGTTCCAGCTATGGCAACATCTTCAACGGCTTCATCAACCGCGTGCCGTCCTACACCGTGATCAACACCCAGGTGCAGTTCAACGGCAAGGACGACAAATGGTATCTGCGCGGCTTCGTGCAGAACCTGACCAACAACAGCGCCGTCACCGGCCTGTATGTCACCGACCAGTCATCGGGCCTGTTCACCAACATCTTCACGCTGGAACCCCGGCGTTATGGTGTGGCGGCTGGCTTCCGCTTCTGATCGACTTCGCTTCGACACGTGAGGGGGCGGCTGGCAACAGCCGCCCCTTTGCACATTGCCCAAAGCCCCTGCATTGACTTTTGTCGCCCTGCCGCCCATGGCCCGGTGAGGGCATATTTCTGCCCACCCCCCGTTTTGATGAGCCCGCCTGAATGAGTTTTGCCGATCTCGGCCTGTCCGATGCCCTGCTGCGCGCCATTGCGGACAGCGGTTATGACACGCCCACGCCCATCCAGGCCCAGGCCATCCCGTCGGTGCTGATGGGCAAGGACATCATCGGCATCGCCCAGACCGGCACCGGCAAGACCGCCAGCTTCGTGCTGCCGATGATCGACATATTGGCCGAAGGCCGCAGCCGGGCCTTGATGCCGCGCAGCCTGATCCTGGAACCGACGCGCGAACTGGCGCAGCAGGTCGCCGAGAATTTCGACAAATATGGCAAATATCACAAGCTTTCGATGGCGCTGCTGATCGGCGGTGTTTCGATGGGCGATCAATTGGCGGCGCTGGAAAAGGGCGTCGATGTGCTGATCGCCACGCCGGGCCGGTTGATGGACCTGTTCGCCCGCGGCAAGATATTGCTGTCCGGCTGTGCGCTGCTGGTCATCGACGAAGCCGATCGCATGCTCGACATGGGCTTCATCCCGGATATTGAAACCATCTGTTCCAAACTGCCCAAGGGGCGCCAGACCCTGCTGTTTTCGGCGACCATGCCGCCGCCGATCAAGAAATTGTCGGACCAGTTTCTCACCAATCCCAAGAGCATTTCGGTGGCGCGCGCCGCCAGCACCAACACCAACATCACCCAGTGGGTGGTGGAAACCACGTCACGCGCCAAGCGCGACGTGCTGCGCGACATCATCGACAGCGAAGCCCTGAAAACCGCGATCATCTTCTGCAACAAGAAGACGATGGTGCGCGAACTGGCCGAAACGCTGAAGCGTGCCCGCCTGCCGGTGGGCCAGATCCACGGCGACATGGAACAATCCGATCGCATCCGGGAACTGGAACGCTTCAAATCCGGTGCCGTCACCATCCTGGTCGCCAGCGATGTGGCGGCGCGCGGGCTCGACATTCCAGGCGTCAGCCATGTCATCAACTATGACGTGCCGTGGCACCCGGATGATTATGTGCACCGCATCGGGCGCACGGGCCGCGCCGGGCGCACCGGCATCGCCTTTTCGCTGGCGACGCCGGATGATGCCGAGCATCTGACCGAGATCGAGAAGCTGACCCAATTCAAGATCCCGCGCTGGCCGGGTGAAGGCGCCGCTGCTGCGGCCACCGCTGTTGCCGCACCGGTGGCTGCAATCGACCCGGCCGCCGACGACACGCCAGCGCCGGCGCGCGAACGTCGTGGCCGCGGTGGCCGCGGAGGTGGCAAGGCACCGCCTGCCGAAGCCCGCAAGACCGACGAACCGCGCCGCGCCCCCGATGCGCCCGCAAACATAGCCCCAGAACCAAAGGCCGAACCCAGGGCCGAACCCAGGGCCGAATCCAAGGCCGAATCCGGCCGCGGCGACCGTCGCCGTGCTGGCGGCAAGGGCCGTGGCGACCGCCGCCCTGATGATCGCCCCCGCGAGCAACACCCACCGGCCGCTGTCGCCAGCCGGCCTGAACTGCCGCCTGCCCGCGACCCAGCGCCAACCCGGGATCGGGCACCCCGCGCCGAAGCACCGGCTCGTCACGCGCCGCGGCCGACCGCGCGCGATCCGCTGGCAAGTTACCGCGCCATTGCCACGTCCGGCCAATCGCGGCATCGCGATGATGATGGCGGCGAACGCTTCATCGGCTTCGGCCCGGAAGGCGTGCCGGATTTCCTGTCCCGCCCGATCAAACCGCATCCGGCGGGCTAGAGCCGATTGCGTTCAAGCTGAACCACGGCGGCTCCCTCCCCCTTGCGGGGCGGGCGAGAGACGAGCCGAAGGCGAGGCCTGTGGGGGTTGCGCGCGTGGCCACCGATGCCGGGAACCCCCACCCCGCTCGGCTGGCGCCGAGTCGCTCTCCCCGCAAGGGGGAGGGAGTTGAAGTGCTTCAGAAAAAATCCAAACAAGTTCAGAACGCGCCGCCGGCTTCCCGCCACTGTTCCACTTCCCAGGCCAGCCGCGCCGGCGGGCCAAGCACGTCGCTCACCGGGCGGCGCAGGGCGGGCCCGGCCGGCGCATCCGCCGTGCCGATACGAAACGCGAAACTTGGGCGCCAGGCCGGATCATCGAGCAGCGCATCAACCGCGCGGGCAAAGGCCGGCGGCTGGCGCAACTGCACCTGGCGGTCGATGATTTCCGGCAACTGGTTGAGCGGCTGCGCCACCAACCCGGCCGCCGTCGCATTCAGATGCAGCCGCTGCCACGCGCCGCCCACCAGCAGCGCAGCGCGGCGGTCATGCGGATCGGGGGTGAGGATCAGGCCGAACAGCGATGCGGTCGGCAGATGCGTGTCGCGCGTGGCCGCCAGCCAGTAACGCCCCTCGCTGTCCGCCGATTGCGCCGGCAACAGCGCCGCGCCGGCCGCCAGCCAGGGTGATACCCCCGATGTCGCCAGCGTCAGCCCGTCCATCTGCACATCGGCAACGCTGCGTTCGTGGCGGAACCAGCGGTGGCTGTCGGCCATCATCGCGGCATCGCCGGCAATCGCGGCGGTGGCATCGCCCGTCAACTTGGCAAAGCGTTGCCCGCGCGGGGACGCCGCTTCAAACAACAGGACGCGCACATCCGGAAAGGCCGGGAAATCCAGCAAGGCCTTCACCTTGGCGGTCGCCAACGCGCCGCCGTGCCAGGCACCGCGATGGGTGTGGCGTTGGCCGATGAACGGCACCAGCCGGTGCGGCGCCGGCCCGCTGTTGTCCGGCCCCAACAGCACCCGCGCCACATGCTGCGGGTTTTGCGGATCAGGCAAAAGCCGCACCCGCGCTGCCCGGCCGAGCGCGGTGGAGGCCAGCGCCATGTTGTGAATGGCCCCGCCCAGCCCGGCCAGCCGTTCGCGGCCGAACGGGTCCATGGTGCCAAGTGCGCGGCCCGGCACTTCGAAGATATCGACGCCCAGCCGCCCGACCGCGAACGCCCAGGGCTGCGTATTGTGCGGGCTGGCGGCGAGCACGGCACCGCCCACCAGCCGGAGCGCGCCGGCCTGGCGCTGGCTGCTCCAGTCATCCCACGCCGCCAGTGCCGGATGGCTGCCGCCCAGCAGCCCCTGCTGCCAGGCCCGGCCGGCAACACCGGCCACGGCGAGCGCGCCGGCGCCGGCCATGATCTGGCGGCGATTGATCATTCGGCCGGAACGGCAGCGCCGGCCTGATTGCGCGCCGGCGCGGCAACGCCGGCATCGGCCTGCCAGCTCGCCCGCAGCATATCGGCGGTTTCGCCCGACAAGGTGCCCGGCGGTGCCGCAATTGCCGCCCACGCGGCTTTCAGGCTGCGCGCGCCGGCCAGATCGCGGGCGATGCCCAGCCATTCATGCACCGCCACCCACAGCGGATTGAAGGTGGCCAGATTGCGGATGATGCCATAGCGCGGCGGATCATCGGCACGTTCGGCTTCGAAGGTGCCGAACATGCGATCCCAGATGATGAACACCCCGGCAAAATTGCGATCAAGATAGCGCGGGTTGATGCCATGGTGGGCGCGGTGGTGCGACGGCGTGTTCATCACCGCTTCGAACCAGCGCGGCATCCGGCCGACCAATTCGGTGTGAATCCAGAATTGATAGATCAGGTTCACCCCGCCACAGAAGATCACCAGCGCCGGCGGGAAGCCGATCAGCAGCAGCGGCAGCCGGAAGATGAAGCCCAGGCTGAACGCGCCGGTCCAGGTCTGCCGCAGCGCCGTCGACAGATTATAATGCTGCGACGAATGGTGGATGACATGGCTGGCCCAGAACCAGCGCACCCGATGCGCCGAACGGTGGAAGACATAATAGCCCAGATCATCGAGCACAAAACACAGCGCCAGGCTCCACCAGGTGAGCGGCACGTCAAACAGGCGGTGTTGCCACACAAAGATGGCGATGCCGGCCACCGCGCCGCCCACAACCGCGCCGGCGATGGTGCTGCCCAGCCCCATCACCAGGCTGGTGCCGGTATCGCGCCAATCATAATCACCATGCCAGCCCAGCCGAACGGCCAGCAGCTCGATGATGATCAACGCGACGAACGCCGGGATGGCGATGGCCACCGGATCGATGGTGACAAGCTGGTCGATCACAGCCGCGCAGCCCACAGGCTGGCCGCGCCTTCGCCCAGATCGAGCGCGGTTTCGGGAAACATCATTTCGTCGGGTCGCACGCGCAGCACGGCGCCGGCCCGCGCCACCAGGGGGTGGGCCAGCGGCCGCACGACAAAGCGATCGCCCAGCGGGCGCACCAGCGCGACACGGCCATCGCGCCCGGCCACCAGCGCCCCGGCGCCATCGCGGCTGACCGCCACGTCGCAAGGGCGAAAGCCTGGCAGGGCATCGACCGCCAGCCGTTCGGCCAACCCGGCATCAACCAGGCCCCCGCGCCGGGCAAAGCCGAGCAGCCGCGCCAGCCCAATCAGCAGCGCGACGCCGATCAACGAGAAGACCAGCATGTCGATCTGGTTCACCGGCTTGCCGCCAACTGGCGGAACAAGGGCAGCAGACCGGCGACATTGTAGCCGCCAGCCTGAGCCGCCGCGATGATCGCATCCGGCGCTTCGCCATGGGAAGCCGCTGCCAGCGCCCACAGATTGCAGCTGCGCGTGCCCGACCGGCAATAGGCCAGCACCGGGCCATCCTGCAGTGCTTCGGCCATGGCCGTTACCTGTTCCAGGCTGAAGCCGGTGTGATCGATGGGGATGGCGACATAGGCCAGTCCGGCCGCCGCGCAGGCCGCCGCAATCTCGGCGCCGGGCGGCTGATCATGGCTTTCGCCATCCGGACGGTTGTTGACGATGGTGCGAAAGCCCTGCGCCGCCGCATCGGCAACGGCATCGGGCGAGATTTGCGGCGCGACGGACACGCCTTCGGTAATGCGGATGAACATGATGCGGCAGCCTAAGCGTCCCGGCAGCTGCGCTCAAGTGCGGATATGCTGAGAGCGATCCAAGGCCTACCGATCGCTTGTCGTGATGCGGTCAGGCGGTGAAAGCCACCCGACGCCGGCGCAGCGCGGTACCAACCGCGCCAAAGCCGATGATCAACATGGCCCAGCTTGCCGGTTCCGGCACGGCATTGGCAGCGAAACCCACACTGTCGAAATCGCTGCGGCCGGTGCCGCCATCGCCGCCGCCACTACAACCATTTGAAACGATGTTGCCATCCATGGTCACCGCGCCGATCAGGGCGATGGCACGGCCGCAGATGATCGATGCGCCGGTGTTCAAGGTGACGCTTTGATCCGCCAGGATGTTGCCGGCAAACATCGTGCCGGTGCCCAGCGTGGCGGACGAACCGACATGCCAGAAAATGCCGCTGCCGCTGTTGCCGCCGAGCACGTTGACCGTCGAGCCCGACGCGGTGGTGAGCCCGGAGCCGATCCGGAAGAGGAAGCGGCCGCCAGGATTGCTGGTGAAATCGAGCAGCAGGCTGCCGGTAAGCTGCGCCGAACTTGCAAAGCTGTAGGTGCCCGGCGTCAACACACCCACCGTGCCGAGATCGAAACCGGTGAAATCGGTGCCGATCGGCAGCGCCGCCAGCGCATCAAAGGCGGTGCGGGCATCGTTGTGCGCAGCAAGGGCATGGGCATCACCAAGGTGGACGGCACCGGTTTGCGTGATGCTGACGGCGCCGGTGAGGGCCGTGCCAGGCGACACGCCGATATCACCGATGATGGTGGTGGCACCGGTATTGGTGACGGTGGCACTGCCGATCACGGCGTAGCCTGTGGCTGAACCTAGCGGACTCGCCGCAGATACCGGCGCGGCGGCCATCGCGAGGGAGATCGCAATATAGAGCTTGGAGAGGCCAGTCGAATCCTGGCAAACGATTGCCATCGAACGCATTTCGTGTCTCCCGAAAATATTGAGATCTATATTCAGTTCCACTTTGGATAATATGATATTTGACCTCAGATCATAATCTTCGGAATCTAAGCAATTAATATTTGAAGGCGTTGTTTCAATTTTTCAGGACATTGCTGAGAAACACGCCATGGTTTCCGAACATTGTCTGCCAGAAATGCCGTCAGATCAGCTTCGCTGCACGAGCCTTCAGCGATGGTACGCACGATATCGGTGGCCTCCGCTTCGCGCGCGTCCGGATGATATAAGTTCAGCCGCAAGGTCACGAAGCTGGTGAACCACGAAGCGCGCATATTGCCGTCCACAAAGGGATGGCGATTCCTGCAGATCGAATGGCCCATCGCGGCTGCGACGTCGAACAACGTCACGGCATCGCCGCCCAAAACCCGCACGCCGTGGCTGCCGCATATGCTTTGTCGGACTTGACGATGCGCCGGCCGCCGTGGCCATCATCGTGCAGCGCGACGCTGTCACCCTTCTCCACGTCCAGCCGCCTGCTTCTGACAGTTTGCAGCCGGCCGCGCGTGCGTCAGGATGCGGCAGGTTTCGGGAGTGATGATCATGCAGCAACTGGCCGGCAAGGTGGCCTTCGTCACGGGCGCCGCTTCGGGCATCGGGCTCGGCATTGCCGAGGCACTGGCGCAATCGGGCGTGAAGGTGATGATGGCCGATATCGATGGCGAGGCGCTGGCCCGCGAAGTCGCCCGGCTGTCGGCCACCAATGCCGATGTCGCGGGCATCCGCGCCGATGTGTCGTTGAAGGCGGAGATCCAGGCGGCAGCGGACGCGTGCATCGAACGCTTTGGCCAGGTGCATATCGTGATCAACAATGCCGGCGTGGGCGGCGGCGGCGATTATGGCGCCTGGAACGATGCCGGCTGGGATTGGGTGATCGGCGTCAATCTGATGAGCGTGGTGTGGGGGTTCGAAATCTTCGGGCCATTGATCGAGGCGCACGGTGACGGCGGCCATATCGTTTCCACCGCGTCGATGGCCGGTCTGGTGGCGGCGGTGGCGCCTGGCTACAACGTCACCAAATATGGCGTTGTCGCGCTGTCGGAAGGGCTGCGGCCCAAATTGGCGGCGCGCGGCATCGGTGTGTCGGTGCTGTGCCCCGGCTTTGTGCGCACCCGCATCATGGAAAGCGCCCGCGCCATCCCCGAACGCCTGGCCGGGCAGGTCGCCCTGCCCGATCCGGCCGCGGTGCCGGCGGAGATGGCGGCGATGTTCGCCCACGCCATCACCAACGGCGTCGATCCGCTTTATGTGGGTGAACTGGTGGTGGAGGCCATCCAGAACGACTGGGCCTATATCTTCACCGACAATGATTTCGAAATGGGCGTGGACGCGCGGTTCGCAGCGATCAAGGCCGGATTTGACCAGATCAGGGGGCGGGTGCCCCGCCGTTAACGGCGATGGCTAGGCTGCCGCGATGGTGGTGCGGTGCAGGCGGCGGGCATGGCCCTGGTAGCCGCCGGTGGCCGCGTGCAGCACGCTGCGATTGTCCCACATCACCAGCATGTTCGGCTGCCATTTGTGGCGATACTGGAACCGTTCCTGCCCCTGCCAGTGATAGAGTTCCACCAGCAGCGCCATCGCGTCGGCTTCGGCCATGCCCTCGAACCCGATGATATAGCCAAGGCAGCTGAACAGGCCGGGACGGCCGGTTTCGGGGTGATTGCGGATATAGGGATGCGTCTGTGTCGCCCGCGCGGTTTCGGACGGGCGGATGTCCATGGAACGGCCTTTGTCCGCCGCACCGTAAAAGCCATCGGGGGCATAGGCCTTCTGCGCGCTGTGGATGGCCACCAGCCCCTCGATGCGGGCGCGCAGATCGGCTGGCATTTCGTCCAGCGCCAGATGCTGATTGGCGAACAACGTGTCGCCGCCGATGGGCGGAATGGTGATGCCATAAAGGCAGGTGCCGGCCGGCGGGCGGGCCTGAAAGCTCCAATCGGTGTGCCAGTTTTCGGCAAAGACCGGCGCGGTTTCATCAGCGGCGCGCGCCACCGCGATGATATGCTGGCGGCCCGGGATCGGCGCGATGAACGGATCCTCGCCGAACCCGCCCATGGCAATGGTGAAACGCTCCAGATCATCGTCGGTCAGGCGCTGATCGGGGAACACCAGCACATGATGCTGGAGCCATGCCGCGCGAATGGCGGCGATGGTGCCGACATCAAGCGGCGCCGACAGATCGAGGCCGGTCACATGGGCGCCGCAGGCCTGCCCGGTTGGTTCGACATTCATGGCTGCGCCCTCCTCACCCGATGGTGGCAGGCTGGAGGCGTTGCGGCAAGCCGAGCCTATTGCGCCGCCTCGTTCAACGGCGGCAGATTATGGCCGAGCAGGCGCAGCAGTTCGGCGGCGGCTTCGACGATGTTGGTGCCGGGGCCGAAAATGGCGACGGTGCCGACATTTTTCAGGAACTCATAATCCTGCGCCGGGATCACGCCGCCGGCGATCACCTTGATATCGCCGCGGCCCACCGATTTCAGTTCGTCGATCAGCGCCGGCACCAGCGTCTTGTGGCCGGCCGCCAGCGAAGAGGCGGCGACGAGATCGACATCAAGCTTCAGCGCCAGTTCGCGGGCTTCCTGCGGCGTCTGGAACAATGGCCCGACCGTGGCGTCAAACCCCAGATCGGCCAGTGCCGTGCCGACCACCTTGGCGCCGCGATCATGGCCGTCCTGGCCCATTTTCACGATCAGCACGCGCGGCTTGCGCCCGGTGCGGCGTTCGAACGATTCCACGCCTTCGGCCACGCGGGCATAGGCGGGATCAGCCTTGTAGGCGTCGGCATAGACGCCCTTCACCATCTTCACGATGGCCACGTGACGCCCGAACACGTCTTCCATCGCCGCGCTGATTTCGCCCAGCGTGGCACGCGCGCGCGCGCATTCGATGGCCAGCGCCAGCACATTGCCGTCGCTCGCCGCACCATCACGCAAGGCTTGCAAGGCCGCATCGACCCGCCCGGAATCGCGCGCGGCCTTCACCGCTTCGATGCGGGTGATCTGGCTGGCGCGCACCGCGACATTGTCCACATCCAGCACCGGGAATTCATCGGTGGTCGCCGGCTTGTACTTGTTGACGCCCACGATCACCGTCTCGCCCATGTCGATACCGGCCTGCTTGGCGGCGGCGGCGGCTTCGATCTCCAGCTTGGGCAAGCCGGTGGCCACGGCTTGCGTCATGCCGCCCAGGCCTTCGATCTTGTCGATGATCGCCTGCGCGTCATCCACCAGTTGCTTGGTCAGCGCCTCCACATAGAAACTGCCGCCCAGCGGATCGACGACCTTGGTGATGCCGGTTTCCTCCTGCAGCACGATCTGGGTGTTGCGGGCGATGCGCGCCGAAAAATCGGTGGGCAGCGCGATGGCTTCATCCAGCGCATTGGTGTGCAGGCTCTGCGTGCCGCCCAGCGCGGCGGCCAGCGCCTCGATCGTGGTGCGGATGACGTTGTTGTACGGGTCCTGCTCCTGCAGGCTCACGCCGCTGGTCTGGCAATGGGTGCGCAGCATCAGGCTGCGCGGGTCCTTGGCGCCGAAATTCGCCATGATGCGGGCCCACAGCGTGCGGGCGGCACGCAGCTTGGCGACCTCCATGAAGAAATTCATGCCGATGGCGAAGAAGAAGCTCAGCCTCCCTGCAAATTCATCGACATCCAGGCCCTGTTTCTGCGCGGCGCGGACATATTCCATGCCATCGGCCAGGGTGAAGGCCAGTTCCTGCAGCGCCGTCGCCCCGGCTTCGTGCATGTGATAGCCGGAAATCGAAATGCTGTTGAATTTCGGCATGTTGCGCGCGGTGTAGCTGATGATGTCCGCCACGATGCGCATCGAGGGTTCCGGCGGGTAGATATAGGTATTGCGGACCATGAACTCCTTGAGGATGTCGTTCTGAATGGTGCCGTCCAGCTTGGCCTGGGGCACGCCGGCTTCTTCGGCGGCAACAATGAAAAACGCCAGGCACGGTATCACTGCGCCGTTCATCGTCATGGAAACCGACATCTGATCGAGCGGGATGCCGTCGAACAGGATCTTCATGTCCTCGACGGTATCGATCGCCACGCCGGCCTTGCCGACATCGCCCGACACACGCGGGTGATCCGAATCATAGCCGCGGTGGGTGGCCAGATCGAAGGCGACCGAAAGCCCCTTCTGCCCGGCGGCGAGGTTGCGGCGATAGAAGGCGTTGGATTCTTCCGCCGTCGAAAACCCGGCATATTGCCTGACCGTCCACGGCCGGCCCGCATACATGGAGGCGCGCACCCCGCGGGTGAACGGCGCGAAGCCGGGCAGGCCGGGGTCCCAGCCTTCGGTATCTGCGGCCGTGTACAGCGGCTTGACGGTGAAGCCTTCCGGCGTCGGCCAATCGAGGCTGGCGCCTTTCACTTCCTTGGCGGCCATCGCGGCCCAATCATTCACTGTCGGCTTGGTCATCGCATCCTCCGTCGCCCAACCGCATAGGCGGTGGGCGGGCGGGCTGGCAAGCGGACGGATTTGCGCAGCTATGGGGTGGGCGGTGGGCGCACTTCAATCCGCTGGCTTGGCACCGGCCGTCATCATCTGGCGAAGCTGTTTCTCGATGTAGGCGATCCGGTACGGCTTGGCGAAAACCGGCGTGCCGACCAGGTGAGCCGGCAGCATGTCGGTCTGATCATAGCCTGTGCTGAAGGCGAACGGGATGCCCCGGGCCTTGAGCACATCGGCGACGCTCCATGCCATTTCTCCATTCAGGTTGACGTCGAGCAGGGCCGCGTCGAACGTCTCTGTCCGTGCCATCTCCAATGCCTGGTCGAGCCGGATGGCAGGCCCGACGATCTGCCACCCAAGGGTTTCGCACATGAGTTCGAGTGGCAACAGCAGCAGGTAGCTATCCTCAACGACCAGCAGCCGGGGCAATACGGGCATCGCGTCTTGCAAGATGGCGACGTCCAATGGTTCGGGTTTGGCAACCGGCTTGACGCTCAGCGCGACAAGCGAGGCCTGTGGCAGGACAATGTCGCAAACGACGCCGCCCGGCCGGTAATCGATCGTGGCGCGCCCGCCCGTTTCCAATGTCAGCGCCCGTTCGATCAAGGTTGACCCAAAGCCGCGATGGGTCGGCGGCACCACCGGCGGTCCCCCGGTTTCCGTCCACGACAGACCGAGCCCGCCGTCGGCGCGGATTTGCCACTTGACCACAACATGGCCGGTCGTCACCGAGAACGCACCGTATTTTGCGGCATTGGTGGCGAGTTCATGCACCGCGAGCGACAGCGCCAACGCGGATTTCGGCGTGAGCACCGCATCATCCCCGGCCAGGGACACCACACCCGATGCGGGTCCGTACGCTTCCAGCTCCTCGCGCAGCATCCCGTCGACCGACACACCCTCCCACCGGCTTTGGGTCAACAGGCCGTGGGCCTTGGCCATCGAATGGATGCGCTTGTCGAGCCCGTCCACGAAGGCCGTCACCGATTCGGCGCTGCGGCTGGATTGGGTGACCAGGGCCTGGATATTCGCCAATGTGTTCTTCACCCGGTGGTCGAGTTCCGCCATCAGCAGCTTGTCCCGCTCATGCGCCTTCGCGCGTTCGCGCGACGCAGCCTCGATCCGGCGGAGCACCACCTGCAGCAGCGAAACCCGCAGATCGAAGGCGGAATCAAATTCCGCCGGGGTCCAGGGCAGCGCCCGATTGCGCACCGTGTGTTTCCACACTTCGAACGACTTGCGCGGTGACAGCTTGTCACTGCCATCGGCACTGATCGTCACCGGTTTGGCCGGATCGCCAGCCCACAACGCCGTTTCGACCAGTTCGGGGCGGAACCAGAGGATGAAATCCGACGGATCGCGCGAGACGGCGATCACCAACAACCCCGATGCGACATTGGTGAACGCCTTCGCCGGCGCGTAGATTTCACTCAGCCGATCGGTGGAAAAAACGCCCTCGGTCTCGATCATGTACGACGTCAGCCATTGCGTCAGTGCGAGGATCTGCGGGCGGCTGGGTGTCGTTCCCAGAAAGGTCACATCGCCCTCGACGCTGACGGCAACGCCGCCCCGGCGCGAGCCATCGAGCGCAGCGTCACCGCTATGGATTAAGTCGAGCAGGTTCGGCGTCTGCTGGGTCAGGCCATGGGCGTAATCCTCGATCCCGGCGAGGTTGAGCATCAACTCCTGCAGGATCTTGCGACTGGCGAGCCGGGCCTCGAACTGCTCGCTGTTCTCGCGCGCCTCGATCTGCAACGAGAAAATCGACCCGAACAACTCGCAGACCGCGCGCAGATGACGCGGGAAGATCCGTGGGCTGTTGTGATGGCAGGCGATCAGGCCCCACAGCTTGCCGGCAACGATGATCGAGATCGACATCGATGCGTCGATGCCCATGTTGCGCAGATATTCGCGGTGGATCGGCGAGACGTCACGCAGGATGGCATAGCTCATATCGAGCGGCTTTCCGGTGCGCGGGTTGAGCGTCGGCTTCAGCGGCGCGGGATCGTAATCGACCTGCGTGATGAGCCGCAGCCAGCTCCTGAGATACAGCGCGCGCGCCTGCTGCGGGATATCGGCGGCGGGGTAATGAAGATCGAGGAACGGCTCCAGCTCGGGCAATCGGCTTTCGGCGATCACCCAGCCCGAACCATCGGCCATGAACCGGTAGATCATCACCCGATCGTACTGTGCAACGCGGTGGACGCTCGCCGTCGCCATCTGGCAGAGATCATTCAGCGAGGCGGCAGAACTGAAGTTCTCGACCATGTGTTGCACGGCAGCCAACGGGTCGCTGACGAAGGCATCGGTCATTTCGGCCGCTTCGAACTCGACCACCAGGACATTGTCGATCCGGTGGACACTGGTGTCGAGCGGCTGATCGCTGACAACGCGCAGAACGGGATCAAGGAAATGGCGTGGCTTGGTAAGCTCGGCCTCCCGGCTCAACGCATGCAGCAGATTCAACTGGGCACAAGTGAATATGCCGTCGACGGGTCGATCGAGCAAATCCGCCAGCGGCCTGCCGAGCAATCCCGCCGTATTTCCTGCAGCCTGCAGGACACGCAACGTGCCGCATTCCAAGACCAGCATGGCACCGTGCGGCAGGATGGCGCCCGGAATATGGATCGGTTCGCGGTCGCAATTCGTCAGATCGACCTGGTCGCGGTCAAGGATGGAATCAGCCATGATCAATGTTCCATCCAGCAAGCCAATGTTCAAATGTCGCGAAGGTGGCATTCGCGCCGTCGATGATGGCGCTGCACTGCGGCATCGGCCTTGGCTCCCGCGCCAACAGCGCAAGATAGTCACGCCATGCCGAACCGGTGTCTGCGCCATGTCCGCTGAAAAATTGTCGCCCGGCCATCACCCCTGGCCCGAGCAGCGCATCGAGCTGACGCGCCATGCCGCGCCCGCCAAGCGCCGAACCTTCGACCACATAGCGCGCACCCAGAACATGATCCGCAGACAGGCGCAGCGGAAACGCAGCGCAGCGCGGCAGCGTAACGCGTGACACGGCGCAGACACCCAACGCCTCCAGATCCTGTTCCAGCCACCGCGTCCGCTGCGGTGCAAGCCGTGCCGCGGCCTCGAACGGGCGGTAAAAGCCGTAAAGGCGGCTCAACAAGTGTCGGTAGGCCTTGCCGTCGATCGTTCCGGCCTGGACCGCCGCAAACCCGTCATGACCATGAAGCCGTTCATGAACCTCAGAAGTGGCCGCCCTCAAGGCCTCTCTCAAACCTGCCGCCCCGGACGGCAATCGAACAATTTCGCCGTCGCCGACAAGTTCAGATTTTCGGATTTGCATTCGGATATCAGATCCCCGCTATCGTTGATCGATCCCGTTCCAACGACCATCGTAACAGCATCTGCAACTGATGTCGTGGGCAATCGGCAGCAGATTTGCGCAGATCCGGCACCGTAGCCGATCGGGCTTGCAACCACCGGCTCAGTCACGTTTCTATGATGGCCTATCGATGCTGGACGAACGCGCACTCATGCCCGCGAAAATGCGGAGCGGAACCGTTGCAACGGTTGCCCGTTGTCCATGCTATGACTGAAACACCGCCAACCCTCGAAAAACCCGAAATCATTTCCACCGTGAAGGCGCGCGGCGGGGTGATCGGGCACAATGTGCGTTATGTGCTGGCCATATCGGTGCTGCTGGCGGTGGCGGCGATGGTGTCGGTGTATCTTGCCTGGTCGGGCGGGTTGGACGACGCGCCGAACAGTGCCGAAGCGCCAAAGCTGGATTGAACCAGCTTATTCCGCCGCTTCCGCCAGCGCCTCGACGCGCGGCGGAGCGCCGCCGGCGATGGCGAGCAGGCGCTTTTCCAGTTGTTTCATGCGGCCGGGGCTATCGACCTTCGCGCCAGTGAGATCGGTGACATAGAAGGTATCTGTGGCCTTTTCGCCATAAGTGGCGATGTGGGCGCTGCGAATGGTCAGACGGTTCTGGAACAGGCCGTTGGTGAGGCTGAACAGCAGCGCCGGGCGATCGGCGGCGTTGACCTCGATCACCGTATAGCGATTGCTCGCCTTGTTATCGATCAGCACGCGCGGCTCCACGCCGAACAATTCCGCCCTGCGCCGCGCCAGCGGCCGGGCTGCCAGCCGGTCGGCCAGACGGATGCGCCCGGTGAGCACATCTTCGATGCAGCGTTTCAACCGGGCCAGTTGCGAGGCTTCGGCAAACGGCTGGCCCAACGGATCGAGCACCACGAAATTGTCGATCGCCATGCCATCGCGGGTGGTGTGGATGCGCGCATCGAAGATATTGCCGCCAGCCAGCGAAATCGCGCCGGCGATGCGATAAAACAGGCCGGGGTGATCGGTGGCATAAACCGAAACCAATGTGGTGCCGGTCGCCGCGTCAGGGGTGCAGGCGATTGCCAGCGAGGCCGCATCATCCGACACTCCGCCATCGGCCCCGGCCACCAGCGCGGCATTGGCGATCAGCACATCATGGGCCTCGGCAATCCAGTAACTGTCGGGCAGGCGGCGGGCATGGGCCGCAAAGCGCTCTTCCGACCAATCCAGCGTGGCCTTCAGCGCGCCCTGCCGCGCCGCAATGCGCTCGGCGCGGCCGGATTGCTTGTGGCCCAGGCGCAGCACTTCCTCGGCGCTTTCATAAAGATCGCGCAGCAACTGCGCCTTCCAGCCGTTCCACACGCCCGGGCCCACGGCACGGATGTCGACCACGGTGAGCAACAGCAGCAGCCGCAGCCGTTCCGGGCTGGCAACGGCGGCAGCGAAATCGAGGATGGTCTTGAAATCCGAAAGGTCGCGCTTGGAGGCGGTGCGGCTCATCAACAGATGAAATTCCACCAGCCAGGCCACGGTTTCGGTTTCGGCCGGGGTCAGGCCAAAGCGCGGACACAGGCGGCGCGCCACTTCGGCGCCCAGCAAGCTGTGATCACCGCTGCGGCCTTTGGCGATATCGTGCAGCAGCACCGCGACATGCAGCACCCGGCGATCATTCAACTGGTGGATGATGGCGCTGGACAGGCTGTGATCGTCCTTCAGCTCGCCACGTTCGATTTTCGCCACCAGGCCGATGGCGCGGATCGTGTGTTCGTCCACCGTATAATGGTGATACATGTCGTACTGCATCTGCGCGACAACCCGGCCGAAATCCGGCACGAAGCGGCCGAACACGCCGGCTTCGTTCATCCACCTGAGCACGGTTTCGGGATCCCGTGGGCTGGTGAGCACGGCCAGGAACAGCGCATTGGCGGTCTTGTCGCGGCGCACGCGATCGTCGATCAACCCGGCATCGCGCGCTGCGGTGCGCATGGCAACCGGGTGGATGGGCAGGCCTTCACTGTCGGCCAGCGCGAACATTTCCAGCAGCCGCACCGGATCGGCGCGGAAGAAATCATCGGCGGGCAGCCCGATCTGGCCGCGCCGCAGGGTGAAACCCTTCAACCGGCCCGGCCGGCGCGTGAGCGAGTGCAACCAGGCCAGGCGCGCGGTCGATTCATCAAGGTGGGCAAGGAACAGGCCGGTCAGGTCGCCGACGGTTTTGGCCATCAGGAAATAATGGCGCATGAAACGTTCGACCGCGCTCATGCGTTCGCGCGACGCATAGCGCAGCCGCCCGGCAAGTTCGCGCTGCACATCGAAGGCCAGGCGTTCCTCGGCGCGGCCCGTCACATGGTGCAGCATGAAGCGCACCGACCACAGGAAGCTTTCGGCGCGGCGGAACTGACGGAATTCCGCCGCCGTCAGCAGCCCCTTGTCGACCAGCTCGATCACGCCATCCACCTCGTGCAGATAGCGCCCGATCCAGAACAGTGCGTGCAGATCGCGCAGGCCGCCCTTGCCTTCCTTCAGATTGGGTTCGACGACATAGCGGCTGTCGCCCATGCGCTTGTGGCGGGCTTCGCGTTCGGCGAGCTTTTCGGCGACAAACGCGCGTGCGGTGCCGGCCACGACCTCGCGGCGGAAACGGCTGGTGGCGTCGGTGAACAGCGCCTGATCGCCCCACACGAAGCGCGCTTCCAGAAAGGCGGTGCGGATGGTCATGTCCGCCTTGGCCATGCGCACCACATCATCCAGGCTGCGCGTGGCGTTGCCGACCTTCAGGCCAAGATCCCACAGCAGATAGAGCAGGGTTTCGATGACCTGTTCGCCCCATGGCGTCTGTTTCCAGGGCGTGATGAACACGATGTCGACATCGGAAAACGGCGCCATCTGGCCACGGCCATAGCCGCCCACCGCCGCGATCGCCAGGCGTTCGGATTGGGTGGGATTGGCCAGTGGATACAGGCTGCTGACCACCGTATCACAGGCCAGGCGCAGCACCTGATCGATGAGGAAGCTTTGTGCGGCCGCCAGCTCGAGGCCACGCCCCGGATGCGCCTCCAGCCGTTCGGCAATTTCGGTGCGGCCGGCCAGCAAGGCGCCGCGCAGCGTATCGGCCAGCAATTGCCGCCGCGCCGCAAAGTCTGCGCAGCGCGCCAGTCCTTCGCCAAGGCTGTCGGCCAGCGCGCGCCGGTCGATCACCGTACGGCGATTGGCAATGGCATCAGGACGGATCATCAATCCGCAACATAGGCGCGGATGGGGAAAATGGCCACCGCTTCAGCCCCACAGCGCTGCGTCCGGCGGCCACACGTCGCTGCCATCAAAACGCAGACCATGCGGACGGTCGTGAATCAGCAAGGGCCCATCGAGATCGGCATAGGTGCCCTGCATGGCAACATGGAAGGCCGGCGCGATGGCCAGCGATGTGCACAGCATGCACCCGGTCATCACCCCCAGCCCGCGCGTGGCGGCGGCATGGCGCAGCGCCAGCGCCTCGGTCAGGCCGCCGGCCTTGTCGAGCTTGATGTTGATGAAGCGATAACGGCCGATGATGTCATCCAGGCTGTCGCGGGTATGGCAGCTTTCGTCGGCGGCCAGCGGCACGGCGGCGCGCACGCCATCGAGTTCGGCATCGCGCCCGGCCGGCACTGGCTGTTCGACCAGTTCGACATCCAGCGTCGCCAGCCGCGCCAGCGTGCGTTCGATATCGGTGCCGCCCCAGGCTTCGTTGGCATCGACGATCAGCCGGGCATCGGGCGCGGCGCGGCGCACGGCCGTGAGGCGTTCGAGATCGCCATCCGGGCCATCGCTGCCGCCGAGCTTGACCTTCAGCAACTCCCGCCCGCGTGCCGTCGTGGCCGCTGCAGCCATGGTCGCGGCATCGGCCAGGCTGATCGTATAGGCCGTCAGCATCGGCAGCGGCTTGGGCAACCCCAGCATCTGCCAGACGCGCGTGCCCGCCTGCCTGGCCTCCAGATCCCACAGCGCGCAATCGAGCGCGTTGCGCGCGGCGCCGGCCGGCAGCAGCGCCAGCAGATCGGCGCGGCGCAGATCATTGATGGCAGCGCCGATGCCATTCAGCGCGGCCAGCGCCGCCTCGGCACTGTCGCCGGTGTAATAGATGGCGGTGCCTTCGCCGCGGCCGACATGATTGCCATCGCTTACCGTGGCAACCACGACATCGACATGGGTCTTGGCGCCGCGCGCGATGGTGAAGCTGCCACGCACGGGGAAGGTTTCGATTGCGGCGTGAAGCGTGCGAGCCATGGTGCTGCACTGCCGCAAGGCGAGCGCGTCGGCAACAGGCTTTGCGCTGCCACAAAAGCCGGGCATGTTCCGAAGATGGACGAGGACGACTCAGTCGAACTGGATGCGGTCGCCACGGTGTCGCGCATCACGGCGCTGGAAATGCTGGTGCGCCAGATCATGATCGTGCAGCTGCGAATCCTCGACAAGATGGGCGAGATCAGCCTGACCGGCGATTATGTGCAGACCATCGCCAAGGCCTATACTGAAAAAATCGATGAAAGCCCGATCATCGAAAGCACCTCGCCAGAGGTGAATTACGAGTTCAAGATGATGGTGCTGCACAATCTGGAACGGTTCTTCGACGATCTGGAACGCCACGTGCGGGACAATCCGGCCTGACCCCATGACCGAACGCTTCAGCGCCTTCATCAGTTACAGCCACGCCGACACGCCGGCGGCGAAGTGGCTGCACAAGGCGCTGGAATCCTATCGCCTGCCCCGCGCTTTGGTGGGCCAGGCGTCGCCCTTTGGCCCGGTGCCGGCGCGGCTGCCACCGGTGTTCCGCGATCGCGACGAATTGCCGGCCAGCGCCGATCTGGGCGGCGAATTGCGCGCTGCGCTGGCCGCCGCGCGCTTCCAGATCGTGCTGTGCAGCCCGCGTTCGGCGAAATCCATCTGGGTGAACGAGGAAATCCTCGCCTTCAAGCGCGCCCATGGCGAAGCCCGCGTGCTGCCGCTGATCATCGATGGCGAGCCTTATACCGGTGATGATCGCGAATGTTTCCCGCCCGCCCTGCGCTTCAAGCTGGCCGCCGATGGCAGCCTGTCGGATGTGCCGGCCGAGCCGATCGCCGCCGATCTGCGCGACGGCAAGGACGGCAAAAGACTGGCGCTGCTCAAGCTGATTGCCGGCATCACCGGGCTGAAGCTCGATCAACTGGCGCAGCGCGACGCCGCCCGCCGCCAGCGCCAGTTGCTGGCCATCACCGCCGGCTCGCTCAGCATCGCGCTGGTCACCATCGCCCTGGCCATCTATGCCAATATCCAGCGCGCCGAAGCCGTGCGCCAGCAACTGGTCGCCACGCGCAGCCTGGATTTCCTGATCGGCACGTTCGAAATCGCCAACCCGGCCACCGAAAATCCGCGCTCCATCACCGCGCTGACCATCCTCGAACGCGCCAGCAAGCGCGCAGCGGTGGAATTGCCGGAAGAACCAATGGTCAGCGCGCGCCTG
>Ga0164295_10001246_pt1 | contig 21123 bp, 14 predicted proteins | sample GEODES006metaG_FD_111798 | JGI IMG/M metagenome (GOLD analysis project Ga0164295, IMG submission 111798) | Oligotrophic lake water microbial communities from Sparkling Lake, Wisconsin, USA - GEODES006 metaG | ecosystem: Environmental > Aquatic > Freshwater > Lake | place: USA: Sparkling Lake... | reverse complement strand
GGGAGGTGAATCTCATTCTGCCGAAAGCAAGTGAGGAATCTGTATGAGCGGGTATCATGGCGGGCCATGATTATACTACCCAGAAGGAACCAAAGCCATCGCCTTGGGCTGCATCTTTCTACACGCGAAGGTTACAAGGTTTGGGATTGATCCTGCTCGGATCAGGTCAAAACTGGACACTGAATGGTGATGGTACCGTAGATGAAAGCGGGCGGGCCACTAAGGGCGCAGTGGATGACTTCTTCAATGGCGCAGCAGAGGAGTATGGCATAGGCGGTCCGCCAGACTTGCGCGAATGCCCACGACAGCTCCAGGTGACATACCGTGAAATCGCATGGAACTCATGGATAGTTCGCAAATGAGTTCACCATGTCATCCATTTCAAGCAAGCAAGGGAAGCTACTGAGCATACACATGCCCCGTGACAGGGAGATCGGCCCACAAAAACGTAGCGCGCGAGCGGGGTCGCGCCTCGCGCCTCAGGAAAGGGAGCTGCTCGCACTGAGCTAGGTCAGTGCATCGGCCTCTCTCCTCTGGCTCTCGCCTGTTACTTGGGCCCTGTTTGTTACTTCTTACCGGGTACTTGGCACTCGAGTTCAGAGGCGAATCGCGAGAGGTGAAAAGTGTTCCCACCCATCAACGCTCATTCCGAGATCTAAGACCCGTTAGAGTTCACAAGCGTCTTTCGTGTTAACGTTCACAACATCAAGTGCAGGATGCACTCTTCGTCGTGGGGGTCGACGCCTACTCTCTCGGTCATACTACCAGTGTATGACGCGATGCCGTGGCTCACATTCGCCGTCCGGGACATGCTCAAGCAGCGCCTACGCAATGACGCTCCCATCGAGCTGCTCGTCGCCTTTGATGGCGGCACCGATGGCTCGCTCGCCTTCTTGCAGCAGCTCGTCGAGGCTATGGGTCCAACGCGGGCGAGTGACGAGCCGGTCGGGACGGCATCTTCCCCAACGGAGCCTAATGAGGCAGTGCTCAATCCAGCGCTGCGTCAGCCTATGCGTGCTCTCGAAGGCGTCGACCATCCCTCTTTCGCAGGCGCCAAAATTGCGCCCGAAAAGTGTGAGCCACTTAGTGCTGCCGAGGTTGCGACGGCGGCGCGACCCGAGCACCGGCTCCGGCTGCTGCGCCGGGCCGACGGGAGAAATCGTGGGCAGGGCGCGGCGATGACGCTCGCGCTGCAGCACGCGCGTGCCTCGCTGATTGCCCAGATGGAGTCAGATGACGAGCGTGCGTCTCCGGAGGCGTTCGCACTCATGCTGGCGCTTCTGGAGGCGCATCCCGAGTGGGACGGCGTGAGCTGCCTGATCGAGCTCATTGGGTGGGAGCGGCCAGGCATGCAAGCGTACGCCGCGTGGCAGAACAGCCTGTGCACGCCCGCTCAGATGGCATCTGGGAGATTCATCGAGATCCCAGCGCTCCATCAGACCGCCATCTTTCGGCGTGCAGCGGTGGACGCGGTGCTCGCGACAACGCGTGGCGCCTACCGCGATGGGCCCTTGGAGAGCGCGAGTGCCTTGGAGAGCGCGAGCCCACAGGAGACGTCGGCCTCAGCGGCAGAGGCCCAGCTTGAGGATTCGGAGGCAGCGCACAGCGCCCAACTCGATACTCCGGTGGACTTGTGGTGGTGGCTCACTTTCTTCCACATCGGCGGGCGCTGTGGAAAGGTGTCGGGCGACGAGCCGCTCTTCGGATGGCGCCAGCACCCGCGCCAGCACACGCGCACGCACGGCCGGCTCTCGATCGGCAACTTGCGTCGTATCAAAGTTCACTTCCTCTTGTGCCACGGCGGACCGCTCGACGGTTGCAAACGCGTCGTGGTGATCTCAGTCGGCACCACACTCTCCGGATGGGCAGCCGACCTTCGTGCGCACCCGAATGGGCGTGCCATCGACGTCGTCGAGGTCGCGTGGGTCCCGGGCAAGAGGGGCAACGCGCCGTTGCCCCTCGCCGCGAGGCTCTGCATCGACAGCAGCATACCGGCACCGGCGGCTCCGGCAGGCAGCAAGCGCACCAGGCACGAGGACGACGTAGGTGTCGGAGCTCACTCGGACAGCGGTGCCTGTGGCAAGGTGGTGCGCGTCTGGGCCTTTGGACGCGAGGAGATCCGCCGGAAGGTTAAGGAACAGGTGCGGGACATCGATGAGATGGTCACCGACGTGTTCGTCGCGTGATACATGTACATGTAAACATGGATGTTTCTTTGGGCGCGGGTGAGGCTGTCCCCAAAACTCGTTTCATATTAAGTTTACCGGTACCGGTACCGGTATACTTTCGAGGTCTGTTGCGACCTCCCGACTCCGACTGGCGCCGACGCCGCGAGCGAGGGACCTCTGCGTGTGATCCCAGGGCTGACTCGAACAGCTCGGAAGACGAATACCCGTACCATCACCGATGTCGGCTCCGAAGCGTCCCGCGGCATGCACCGCCGTAGACAAGATTCGGATCACTGGCCAGGACCCACGGCAGATTGACGACAAAAAGGGCCTGCCGACGGTGATCATTGACCCCAAGTCGGGGTCTCCCGTCGATTCGGTGTACATGCCGATGGTCACCGTCCGACTCGTGGATGGTCTGGGCGCGGAAGTAGCGCCTTCCGCGCGCGGCCGGGCCAAGGACGAGGCGAAGCTCGCCAAGGGGCTTGCGAAGGATAAGGATACGAAGGCCAAGGTGGCCAACGGCGAGTACAAGGTGGTGGCCGAGTACTCCTCCGTTATATTTTTCCCGGCGAAGGCAGGCGCCGAGCTCGAAAAATTCGCCGAGAGCATCTTCACCGTCGAGGCGAATTACACTCTCAAGGAGTTCCAGAAGGCGCACTTCGCATACCTGCAGAACGTGAAGGAACGCAAGGGCCGGTTCATCGACCCGCTAACGGGCGTGGCGCGCGCTGTGTATACGGAGGGCGCGAAGGCCGTCGATGAGGAGGACGAGATGGCCGCGCTCGGCGGCGGCGACCAGGAGGCGAAGGTTGCGGGCGACTTTGTGTGCCGAAGTGTCAAGGTGTCGGCACAGACTCCACGGCCGAGGGGGGACGCCTTAGGGGAGGCGTCTGCGCTGTCTGACTTGTGCGCCTTCTTTGTGGACGCACCCCCTGAGGAGCGCAAGCGGGGCGAGGTGAGCAGCACGCCTATCCTCCTCGTGTGCGGACCAGGCGAGGGCAAGAGCGTCATGCTCACGACGCTAGCGTACGAGATTGCGATCTCATGCGAGCTCGAATCTCTCCGGTGCGGCGGGCCGTTGGACAAGAAAGGCAATCAGCCGCCCTGGCAGGGCGCGCTGCCGCTCCTGCCCATTAGCCTCGAGAGCGCCAAGCTCCTACGCATCATCTATGGCCGACGCGATCCCCTACTAGAGTGTGACCTCGACGGTACGCCGCTGGCGCTCCTCGAGTACGTGGCGTCCGAATTTGCCGGTGACGAACCTCGGGTGCGCCTCCTGAAGGCGGCGCTGCGGCTGCGCGCGTGCGTGCTCCTCATCGACGACTTCGACTTCTCGATCAGCAAGGGGCGGGCGAGCCAACTGCGCTCGTTCTTGGTCGGCACCGTCGCGCACCAACACTACCGAATGATGGTTGCATGTCGCAGTACGCAGTACGTGCACACTCTGGATTGCTGCCTGATTGCGATCGGGTGGCGTTTTCTGACTAATTGCTGCCTGCTTGCGATCGGGTGGCGTTCTCTGACGAATTGCTGCCTGATTGCGATCGGGTTGCGTTCTCTGACTAATTGCTGCCTGATTGCGATCGGATGGCGTTCTTTGACTGCCCATGATGGCCTCCGATGATGGCAGGTACGTGGACCAGTGCGCGGTGGACTGGCCCGGCTTCGTGCGCATGGACGTCTTGCCCTTGCAGCCCCGAGAGCAGGAGAAGGTCGTCGAGTTGCAGCTGCGACAGTTTGGGCAAACGAAGGCGCGCTGGTTGCCGCACATGCTCCACTTCGCGCAGATCTGTGCCGCGCATGACAAGCTGTACTGCCGGGCACTCGAGGAACCCGAGCGTGAGCGCATAGAAGGGATGACCAGCTACGATCGGTTCAAGCATGGCGCACACTTCTTGCCGGAGGGCCGCGCGGTCGCCTTCAACGGCGACGGCAAGTGCGTGCGCATCCCCAAGGAGCTCAAGGACGGCGGCGCGCCCAAGTCTGATTATTGGAAGGAGCTCGGTGCGCGAGTGGCGCCTGCCTTGCTCACGGTGCTCGACGAGGAAATGGCGAAGCGAGCAGAGAGCGGCGTGATCTCGAGCAAGCTCGGGATGACGGATGAGCAAGCGCAGGCCATTGTGTGCGAGTGCGCCAAGGATGCGCCCACACCACGCCCGGGTGAGAAAGCCGACACAGAATGGTTTGAGAGGGCGGCCGCACCGCACCATCGGTTCCTTAAGCGGCTGGTGCTCCTTGCTCGCCGACGCCAGATTCTCCGTCCGATGGGCGAAAATCTGGGCGCGACGACGTGCAAGGCGCTCTGGCAGCAGCTCGTGTGGCGCACGGAGGAGCTCTACGTTGTGAGCGAAAAGTACCGCGACCTGGCGCAGGTGATGGCCCCAGCTGAGATTGCGCCTGATGGCCAGCTGAGTACCTCTGATTGCGCCTGATGGCCAGCTGAGTACCTCTGATTGCGACGGAATCGCCGCTGAGCAATAAGTCTCGTTCACGTGGCGCAGGCGGCGCTCGTCGGGCTCATCAACGACGTGCCGCAGCTCGGGGGCAGCGTGACGATCGGAGATGACATCTCCAAAAGTAGCGCGGCGCACCTTCAGCATCTGCCACCCAAGGATGCTGTCTCCATCCACGAGCACGCGTGTGACGAATTCCACAGCCGTTTCAAGGACGGCGAGCTCGCCGAGGCATGCACGACGGATGTGCTGCGCTCGACCCTCATCATCAACGAACCGACAAAGCAAGCCAAGGGGGCGCTTGCCGAGGCGCTCTACTTCGTCTCACGCGCAAAGCAAGTGAACATGGGTGGGTTCAAGCTGGGCATCGACTGCATGCGGCGCGACAACATGTTCACGCGCGACGGGCTTCACCCAACGCATCACCGCACGTGCCGGCTCGTGCTGCGCTTCACATTCGCGCCCTCCGAGACCAAAAAAGGAAGTCGGCAACCCGACTTCATCTACTGGGAGCTCACGCTACTCTACAGGCGAGCGCCACTGATGGCCTCTGATGGCCTCTGATGGCCTCTGATGGCCTCTGACTGCCTCTGACTGCCTCTGATGGCCCCTGACGGCCTCTGCTTGCATCGGATTCCCTCTGATTGCCTCTGATGGCCTCTTGATTGCCTCTGATGGCCTCTTGATTGCCTCTGATGGCCCCTGATGGCCTCTGACTGCCTCTGATTCCATCGAATCCCCTCTCTACAGTCCGCTGATGTCCAAGCATGTCGAGCTCAAAGCAGACGAGCGGTACACGGCCTTCCGTCTGGCGCTGCTCTCTCAGTACGAAAAGTCGGACCCGAAGCTTCTCAACGCCATGCTGCTCTACCTCTCAAGCAGCGCCGGTAGCCCGTCCTCGCTCGCCGTGCTCGCAATCCATCTGCGCGAGCGCATGGCGGGTCAAATTAAGGAGCCGATGCCCGCCTCCTATGTCGAGGCCCTCGAGGGCGCCATTGTCTCGGTGCTCACGCGCTTCAACGTCGAGACGCCGGGCGGCATGCCCGCCGACGTTGAGAACGCCAAGGACCTGTTCAGTTGCCTCTCGGCCGAGATGACGAGCAGCAAGAAGGCGGTGCCCATACCCGACGTGACCAAAGTCTTAGGCGCCGGCGCTCCCCCGGGCGCCCTCGCGTACTGGAACCGGGCCTTTGAGCCGGAAGCCAAGAAGCTGCCACCCTTCTTGAGGCTTGCGGAAGAAGATGGGGCCGCGGTCGTCGACTTCCTGCTGCCACAGCTGCGCGAGACCTTTGGGCTCGAGCAGCTTGTCAAGGCATGCACGGACAGCAAGGCGCTTCAGGATAAGCTCAACGACCCTTACGCGATGAGCGCTTTCCGGCTTGGCGGCGGGCGGCTCGCGTGCCAGATCTGCTCGCACCTGAGCAACTGGCAATTCGACGAACTCTCCCTGGACGCCTTCGAGACCCTTTGCCTGCTCATCGAGCCTGACGGGCAATACGTACAGGACACGAGGCTGCGCTCCATCTCTCTGCCGATGGAACTCTTCAAGGGGAAGACGGACCCCACGGGCAAGGGAGCCGACGTCGCGCCCCTCGGCGATGTGCAGTACTTGCAGTTCATCCACTGCATCAAGAAGCTGCCTCACCTGGAGCGCGTCTCCGTCGACGGCGGACGGCAGTGGATCTCGCTCGACCAGATCTCGGGCTTCGGCACCAAAAAAGGAAGTGACGAGATGCAGATCCCCGGTCTCCTCTCCATGTCGGATGAGCTCAAGACGGGCGTGACGACGCGTGTGGTGGGTGACCTCGCGACCATGCACTTCTCCCTCACGTGCCTCAACCTCTCTTACAACGAGCTCGGCACCAAGGGAGGTGAGGCGATCGAGAGATTGTTGAGCAGAGCAGGCGGCGTGCAGCGTGTGCTGCTGCACGTGTGTCAGCTTGGCCATCGCGGACTCGCGGCCGTCTTCCGCGGCATGCGTGCACCGGCGTTGCCGTTGATCAACCTGGCCACCAACTACAACCCGAAGGCGGGAGCGCCCCCTGGGTCTCGAACGACGCCCGAGGCGAAGCCCGAGGACTGCACCGCACTCGCCGAGGCGCTCGCGGCTGTCGTCGCCTCGAACAAGTGCCCTATCTTCCTCGAGCTCACGGCCAACAAGCTTGGCTCGACCCTTGCCCTCACGCCGCACTGGGAGATGATCGCACAGAGCTTCGCCTCGCCTGCCTCGACGCTGCGCCAGCTGAATCTGTCGGCGAACGAGATCGGCGACGCCGTGGGTGAGGCGCTCGGGCTCTCACTGTGCCAAAATAAGACGCTGACGAACCTCAATCTAAATTCGAATCGGCTAGGGGACCGCTCGGCGAAGGCCTTCGCTGTCGTTGTCACCTCCGCCGATTCACAACTCAAGGTCCTCTCGATTGTGAACAACCGCATCGGGCCTGTCGGCGGCGATGAGTTCGCACGTGTGCTCGAGGAGAATTACGGCGAGGAGGCGAGCGCCCTGTACGAAGCGACCGGCATGCCGCCGCGCACGGGGCTGCTCGCGCGATCTGGCGGCGAGCTCGATCTGCGCTCCAACCCATTCGCCTCGATGATGTGGACCCTGCTCGGGCTGCAAGACAAGTGCCCGTGCACGGTGCGCCTCGATGCATCCGCACAGCAGGAGTACAGCAACGCCATCGGGCTCGCACGCACCATGAACGCCGAGCAAGCCATACGCTCATATGGCTCGCCGCGCCCGCAGACCGCCTCAGTCCTTCATCGCGAGCCGAGCGCCCGCGCGCTGCAGCGTCAAGCTGCCGCACAGCGCGCCGTGGAGCGCGGCGCCGCGCCTGTCTTCGTCAAGACTCAGTACAGCTCGCCTCAGGAGAAGATGTACGTCGAGGCGCCCATTGATGACCGTTGATGATCTAGATTAACATAGATACCACATAGATACCTGGATTGCCATTGATGCCCTTTGAGTACCGTTGATTGCCTTTGATGCCCTTTGAGTACCATCGATTGCCATTGATGGCTGTGCATCGAGGTGGCATGGCAGGTATGCGGAGGACAAGCGGTTGGGCGACTCGATGCTCATCTTGTCTGTGCTGCAGTCGCAGGCGGAGGCTCGTAATCGGCTCTCGCAGACGCTCACTACCGTGAGCGCGTGGATCGACTCCGTGCCCGTGCGCGACGGGGTGAGGTCTCAGCCCGCCACCATCAATCTCTTTGATGGTGGCGGCGGGAATGGGGGCGCCGTGCGCGGCGGCGCGCATGGACTTTCGATCGTGCTCCCAGCAGACGGCGGTGACGGGCAACCCTCCCGGAGCGGCAGCCCCAAGCATGGCCGGCCGCCTAGGCCAGGCTCGGCCATGCCGCTTAACAGCGCGCTTAAGCGCCCCGGCAGCGCCAAGAGCGGCGGCAACAGCCCGAAGACGACCTTCGCGACCATCCCCAAGGAGACTCGCCCGAGCACGCCTGGAGCCGACTCACTGCCCGTGGTCAGGGGCCCCAATCTCAACGCCGCAAAACGGCCGGTCACTGCCCCAAGTTCACGGAAGGGCTAAGTCCAAACAGACGAGGGGGCGGCGCCTCAATCCAGCTCTTCAGCTGGGCAAGCGCATGTGACTGTGCGTGCACAAGGGTGCATCCATACCAGATCTGGATCTGAGTCCATTCCAGGCCCCGGAGATCAGCTGTCACAATAAGTATGAGCGCGTGTGAGAGATGCTGTGTGTTTGAGCGTGTGAGTGTAAATCTTGACAGAGACGACTCACGTCACACGTGCGGTAGAGTGTGCGCGGCGTGTGGATCACACCGCTTGCACCTACAAGCTTCGAACGCACTCCGCGCACCAGCACTCGCGAGGAAGTTCAGCAGCCGTCTCGTGAAAAGTTGCATCTTCCGCCTCTCCACCTGAGAGCATCCGGCGTCTCCACCTGAGCATCCGGCGTCTCCATTCACGAGACTCGCATCGCCGGAGAGTTGACGGAGCCGCCTTTACTCACTTCGAGAAAGGGCTCCTGCGAACTAGCGTCCTGGATATGCTGCTGCCAGAGACGCGTTATCTGGCTCCTCCTCGCCGCACGCCTTCGCAAATAGATGCAAAGGCAAGCGCACACGGCTAGCAACACAGCGACGATTGGGACTGTGTAGTAAAGAAATGAAAGGTCCTCAGGCTGCGGAGAAGGCTCGCCTGAACTCGGCTCGCCCGAACCCGAACCTGGCTCGCCCGAGCCCGAACCCTCTTCCCAACCGATGTCGGCCAGCAAGTCGTTTTGGAGGTCAGTATCATCCGACGCCATGGCCTCCGACCCCGCGAAGTTTTGTTGTCGGGACCATACGCGTCGTGGTGAGCGCCTTCGCGGGCAATGTGCGAATCGTGATCTCCAAAACAGGAGTTGGACGAAACTCGAGCAAGTGGTGACCCCATCCTGCTCTCCCATTGAAGGCTAGGCTGCCTATAGCTCAAAATTTAAGCGTGAACCATCACAGCGAGCTAGGCAGCCTAGCTCTAGCTTAAGCATGAACCATCACACTCGAAAATGCGTGGCGACGGCCTCGAGCGGGTGGCTCGAGTGCACTGTGCCGCTCACAACGTGGCGGTAGCGCACGGGCGCGGCGCCAGAGGCAGCCCCAACGGCGCCTGCTGGTGCTATGCCCGCCGCGCCGCCGGTCTGGGGCACGAGCTCCCAACCGGCGGGCAGCGCGGAGCAGAGGGCAAGCTCCGCAAGGAAGGCAAGCTCGGGCTGGGCCACCAAATCCAGGCGAAGGGCGCGCGCGGCGTGCATGAGCTCGACGGCGCAACGCGGGCGCAGCCGGAGCGCCTCAGCACGCACCCCGCGCGTCGCCGCCTCGGCGTGCGCAGCCTCGGATGCGAGCTGCTCGCGCCGCGCCTGCCGTGCCGCCGCGCGCTTTTCTGCCGCGTGCCGCTCGCGTTCGGCCTCGACAACGGCCGCGAAACCGCCGACGAGCACGGGCGGCTCGACGGGCGGCGGCGCAGGCAGCAACTCGCTCGGGAACGCGTCGTATCGGGCGCCCGTGCGCAGGTCCACATAGGTTGTTCGCCCGCCACCATCGGTCGCATCCGCGATCGAGAAGAGCCAGACCGGCTCCAAAGGCCGGTACATGCGCCAGCGCAGCCTCCGCCGCTGCCGCAAGAATCCGAGCTCCGATACGAGAGCGGGAAGAAGCGGGTGGCGGCCTTGAGCGGCGCTCGGTGCAGCGCTCGGTGTGGCGCTCGGTGCGGCGCCGGTGGCGGGTGCGGGTGCGGGTGCGTCAGCAGACGCCTCCGTGTCCTCGAGCGTCGTTAAGAGCGCGAGGGCTGCTGCGCTGCTCGCCCCTGACGGTGACGGCTTGGGGGGTGGCTCTTGCACCATCGGCCGTTGGCGAAGCTTCTTGTCAAGCTCCACGTACGGGATCCGGCCAGAGCCATCCACGTCAAAGTGTTGGAATGTCTCTTCGATCTGCGCCTGGGTTGCGTCTGTAAAGCCGACGGACCTGACGAAGTCGCCGAATCCCGCCAGAGTGACGAATCCCGCCTGAGTGACGAATCCCGCCAGAGTGACGAATCCCGCCAGAGTGACGTCTCCGGAACCGTCCGAATCCCTCACCCCCGAAAAGTCGAGGGCACGCTTCCCTCCGCTGAACTTGAGGTGTTCACACTTGAGGTGTTCCCGTAGGGTCCACGGTCCAAGCGGCCCGACGGGGTCGTTGATCTCCTGCTGCCATCTCGCAGCCTTGGACCTCCCGCCAACGATCGCAGGGGCGGTGGAGGTCACGACGCTCTCCATTGCAGCGGCAGCCGGGGCCGCCACCGTGGCGACGCGCACCTCGGTCTCTTTGCTTCGGTCCACCAGAGCCGAGCCCATCAGCTGATACTGCTCGACCATGGTCGCGAGCTTCGCGTCGTAGCCAAACTGCGCCTTGGATTGGGCGTACACGTCGACCGCGTCAATGACGGGCACGTTGATGCCCGAGTGCGTCGCCGAGAAGACGAGGGTCAGCTGCCTGTGGCCCGCGATCGCCTCCGCCTCGGTCAGCGGCACGTCGTACCAGCGCCTTTGCCCCTCGTGTGTCGCGATCGTGCGCCCAAAGAGAGAGAAGGACGCAGGGATGTCATGAGGGTGGGCCGAGCCGAGCAGTACGCGGATGCCCACGAGCACCTGCTCGGCGTTGGAATTGTGCACGTGCAGCGTGAGCGCCGTCATGTGCGGCGAGGACACGTAGTCCTCCGTATTGGACGAGAGGCGCGCCTTTGCATTGGTCGCGCTCGAGTTGTGCAGCACGTCGCCGCCAAAGGCAATGTCGGACGAGGCGGTGACGCACGTGCCGCGCTCGAAAAAGTCGACTGGGAAGCTGCTCGGGCGCGGCATCGAGGCACCCGGCCGCTTGTGCAGCGCGCGGCTCAGCGCGGCGAGGACCGCAGGCTCGCCATCGTCCACGACGTGGCCCGCGACTAGCCCGCGATCCAACTCTGGCCCCCGATCTGGCCCCCGCTCCGGCACAAACGTTGGCAGCTGCGAGGGCAAAGCGGGCGGCACGTCGCACCATCCGATCGGCAGGGGAGCTCGGAGGAGCTCAAGCCCAAGCCACAGGAGGCTCCACTCGGGCCTAACAAGGCAAGTGGGGCCAGCGATACGTGCCTTATTAGCCTCGCCGCTCAACTCGACTCGCACGCCGACGAGCTGGGCCGCAGCCAGCAGCTGCTCTGGCGTGATACGATTCGAGGGCTCACAGAGCCATCTGGGCGGTCGGAGCCGCACCGCCGCCAGCAAGGCCTCGCGCCCGCCTACCGTACGAGGCCTCGCGCCCGCATGCAAGGCACCGGCGGCGTGCGCGAGTGCCACGTGTACATGACGACGCTCCCACTGGCCCTCGGGCTCGAGCCTTCGCGGCACGCCACCATCTGGAAGCGTCATCTCGATGCCGCAGCCAGCGCCACCACCGCCGCCGCCGCTGCCGGCACCGGCGTCGCCGCTGCCGCCAGCGCCGCTAGCGGCGGTGGAGGCGCCGCCGCTGGCACCTTGGAAGGCGTGCAGCTGGCTGGTGAGCCGGGCAGCGCGACGGAATCTGGTGCTCGTCGCGCCGCGCATCGCTTGCATCGCAAGCTCGTGCTCCTCGAGCTCGCGCGACCTCGCCTTCGCCACGTGCTCCGCTTGCCGTTGTCGCATCGCGGCCTCTTCGAGCAACTCATCCACATTGAGCCGCAGCCACGAGCTCGGCAGCCGCTCCACTTCGCTCGGCAAGAGGCTCATAAGCGCGCGGAGCGCGTCAACCTCCCCTTGGATTGCATGCACGGTGCTACGCAGAGAGGTCTCCCGGCCTTCCTTATTTGGGCCTTCCTTATTTGGGCCTTCCTTATTATGTGGTGAGGTCGTGGCCCGCCGCACATGAGAAGAGGCGGCAGCACGTCGCTGCCTCGATTCCGCCTGGCGCCTTGCCGTAAGCTCCGCCGCGAGCTCGCGCTGCGCCCGTTGCGAGCGCTCGAGCGCCGTCTCGAGCGCCGCGAACACCGCCGCACGCACCGAAAAGACGCGCCCACCGCGCCCAGCCTCGCTCTCCGCCCCCACAAGCGCTCGGAGCGCCCGGCGCGCGCCGTGAGCTTCGTCAATGGATCCCTGCGCGCGGCATGCCTCGAGCTTCGCGCGAATGCTCCCGAGTCGCTGCGCTTGCAACTCGCGCACACGCAGCTGACGCGCGCCGGCGAGGGCCTCGGCACGTGCGCTCTCGAGAGTGGCCAAGAGTGCGAGGGCGCCGTGTGCTTGAGCAAGTCGCTCGGTAGCCTTGAGCCAGGCGAGCCGGTCTCGCGATCCGGCCTCGAGGGCCTTGAGAGCTATGCGAGTCGAGTGCTCGGAAGCACGCGCCTCCTCGTATCTGCATCGGAGATCGGACATGGCGCCTTCCTTATTTGGAACGCCATCTTCGCGCAGCGCGAGCTGCTTGAGCGACGCGGCATGCCGATGGAGCGCCGCCAACTGCTCGAGCTGTACCCACGCGTGCGTGAGTGCCGGCAGCCTTGAAAGGCCCGCCGCGGCCGAGGCTGCCCAGCCGTCGGCAGCGCGGGTCAGAAGCTCTTCAACACCCGCGAGGGCGTCGAAGGCCATCGGCAGAGCAGTGAGTACTTTGGCGCAGCACTCGGCGGCACCGCTCATCCGACTCACGCGCTCCTCGAGACGCTCGGCCTGCAGCATGGCCGACTCGAGCTCCGCAAACGCAGACGCCGCTGCGCTCGAGGCCGCCGCGCCCGACGCCGCGCCCGACGCCGCGCCCAGGAGAGTCGGCGGAGGTGACGCCGATCTCTCTGTCGGCGAATGAGTGTCGGCTCTTCCGCCGGACAAGACGCCGGACAAGACGCCGCCGGACGAAGCCGCGGCAGCCGGCGCGGGCGCGGCAGAAGGCGCTGCTGCCGCCACCTGCGCCGCCGCCACCTGCGCTGGCTCTGCCGCGGGGTCGGCAGCCTTCGAGGCCTCGGCGGTGGCGGCGGCGGCGAGCTCAGCGCTTGCCTGGGCGACAGCTTCGAAGAGCTTTGCCTCCGTGAGTGGCCTGCCATCGCCCATGTACCAACGCAGCAGCGCACTGCGCGCCACAGCCGCGGCATGCTGCCGCCGTAGCAACAGCTCGTGCGCGCGGCTCGCGAGCTCGAGCGAGGCGAGCGCGGCCGACGCACTCTCAGCACTCTGACTCGCCTCGAGCCGCCATCCAGTGAGGGCATTCCACAGAGGCTGCCGAAGATTCACAGCTGCCGCCGACGCACTCGCCGCGCGCGCGCACAGCTCGAACTGCACGGCGATGAGCCTCGCGCGCGTCATCTGAGCTCGGAAGGCCGCCTGGAAGCGGGTGGCGGCGGCGTGCGTGGCGGCGCTCGCGCCGATCGACGCGACCGTCCTCGCGGCGCGAGAGCGGGCGAGCCACCGCTTGGCAAGGGCAGTGAGCCACCGGTCGCCCACCACACGGCGCGCCTTGTAAAACGCCCGGCAGGGACCGAGAGCAGACTTGACCGCTGCACGACGCCTCGCCAGGAGGGCTTGGCGCGCTGCCAAGCGACGCTCCTCGCGCCGTTGAGCCACGAGGGCCGCCTCCATCTCGCGCTTCTCCTGCTCCGCACGACGACGTACCTCGAGGGACACGTCGCCGAACAGCGAGGCGGGCGCCCCGAGCCAGTCGTGACGTACGCGGTAGTGCCGCTGGATGGTGGCTGCCGCCACGTGACGCCGCGCCTCGCGCCGCGCGCGCATACGCACGCGCATGCGCGCGCGAATGAGCCACATCTGCATGCGGAGCGCCGCCTGCTCGCGCACCCAAATTTGGCGCAGCCTCTGCATGTATCCTCCGGGGCTACCGTATAGTAGCGTGCTCAGCGCCCTCCACGAGGGGTCGTTGCGGCCGAGGGGCGAGCGCTGTGCCCTGTAGAGGATGCGCATATGCTCGGGGCACATGAGCGCACGCAGCTTGAAGCCGGCAGCGCGCAGCTTTGCGTGTGTGGGCGGCGCATGCAACGCCTCGGGCAGCAGACGCGCCTCGCGTGTCTCGTCGAACCAAAGTAGGGCGAACGGGTCGGTCACCGAGGGCAGGGGCAGTCGGTGGAAGTCAAGGAGCACCTGCAGCAGATAGGCGACACCGGACTTGAGCCCAGGAGGTGGGCCGACCGCCACGATGGCCGGCGGCGGACGGAGTGCCCATGCGATCCAATGTTCGGGCAGAGCGGCGCCCGAGGCGGCGCCCGAGGCGCCCCTAGCGACCTCGATGTCGGCCGCGGAGCTCTCTGTGGCTGATCTGGCAGCCGAGGCTGCGGTGCCACGCGACACGGGCCGCGAGTTGCCACGCGACACGGGCCGCGGCGAGACGGGAAGTACGGGATGGAGCGGGGCGAGCTTACGGGCTGCGAGCTCGCGGGGCGAGCTTACGGGCCGCGGGCCCTTGCGATCTCCGCTGCAACTGCTGCGGCCACCGCTGCTGAAGCTTTGGTGGTCAGTCTGCGATCGCGACGAGGGTGATGAGAGTGTTGAGGGTGTTGAGGATGATGATGGTGAGGGCGGCAGCCGCGGTGTGCCCGACACGGCCCCAGTCCCGGTGTTTGACTTTTCGACCGATACGGCGCTCCATTCGAGAGGGTTGAGGGCCTCTACGAGCGCGAGTGTGCATGCCATCAGCTCGCTGAGTAGCTGGGCCACCAACTGCTGCGCCGCGTCGACGTCCCCGCTCACAGCGGAGGCCGCCGCTGCCGCCCAGCCGAAGCCCGTCGGCGCGGCGCTGAGCTTGTGCTGGTGGTGGAAGTTGGAAGGAGGCTCAATCTTGTGGGTGGCAGGCACGGAGCTGCTCACCGGCGTGTGGGTGGGCGGCGCTGCGCGAGGCGAGTGGCGCTGCCGCAGGGGCGGCGGCGGCCCTGGCGGCGTCGGTGACTGCGGCTCTGGCTGCGGCTGCGGCTGCGACTGCTGCTGCGGCGGCGGCAGCTCTTGGGGCGGCTCCTGCTGCTGTGCCAATTGCGGCGCAAGAGCGAGGTACACGAGCTCCTCCTGCTTCCGCCGCCTCCTGGGCGAACCAAAGGGAATGCTGAGTGGCACGGGCAGCTTAGGCGGTGGTGATGCGGCCTGCCGCGGCAACATCGCGAGGCGGGCGGCGTATTCCGCACACAGGTGTACCGGCGCCGCCGCGGGTCGTTTCTCGGGCGTTCGCGACCACTCGAGCGCAAACGATCGCAGCCGCTCAATGAGCGCTTCGCGACGTTCGATGAGCATCCATGGCACCGCGGTAGGCTGTCGCGACACGAGAGTCGGCGGAGCAGCCCGTCAGCACAGGCAGCGCGCGGGAGCTTCAGATTTCGAGTGGCCTCGGCTAACCTCTGGCGGTGCGAGCGGTTCAACCGTGACTGGCAGCGTCAGGCTGAATGGCAGTGCCGGCGGATAAAGGAGCAGCGAGGCCGGGCCTGTTGAGGAGGACATGAGGCCCCGCGGAGTCGAACTCCGCAAAGCGCTCTCATGAATATTTTGATAGTAGGATGAGCGGTCGATGGATGAGCCTCTCGAGATGGATGAACGCTCGACGGAGCGCTCTATGGACTGCTGAGAGAGAGGAGGCAGACTGAGGGAACTGGGGGTAGCCATGCGTGAACTGGGAAAACTTGGGGCGCATGCTGAAAGTGTAACGTCACCCGCGAAGTCAGTCAGTCAGCCGGCAGTTTCGGCGCGGTCCCCCCAAAGTCCTTGCGGTGCGCCGCTGTCATGTTATGTCATGTTATGTACCCAAAGTCCTTGCGGTGCGCCGCTGTCATGTTATGTCATGTTATGTACTATGAACGAATAAGTACAATAAGAATTACGAAGTAATTCTTAGTACTACAATGAGAACATAGAAGTAAGTTGAGACGGATACCGGTACAGACGAAAGTTATGTACTCCGCCATTATGTTGAAACACCTATGAGGGGTGACTACCTGAGTGTTGAAACCCTCCCCCAGTGGTCCAAAATCCCGATTGCGCCAAAATCTCGCGCAGTGCGCAGCGGACCCATGCATTGGACCCATGGCTGGACCAGTCCGCAAATACTTTTATACTTTTCGGTTGTGAGACCCGATCTCTCCTGTACTAGTTCACCTAAGGAATTAACCGGCCCCATGACCGGCCCGCGCCTCTTAAAGAAAGTGTGCGCTCAGTCCTGAGACGTCGTATAGCAGCCCATGTTTGTCTTCAGCAGCTGCTTCTCTGTGCAGGAGGGCACACCAAGGAGCACCTCCCACTTTTTGAAGTGGCGCATGTAGCTCTCGCGAGCGGCCTTCCACGTGTCGTCCTTGTTTTTGAACATGGAAAAGGGCTTCTGCTTGCCCGAGAAGTGGACCACATGCAGGTCGCTCGCGTTGAGATTCCGCTTGCTAAGGCACGCCTGGGGGCCCTGGTCCGCCTTCATATTGTAACCGACGTGCAGAAGAAGCACCTGAGACCTCAAGCGTCCACCCTTGCCGCCGGGGATTTTCCAGTAGCCCATCGCCGCGCTCTGGTCGCCGTCGTAGCACACCGAGCTGCCGTTCTTCAACCATGCAATGAGGCCTGACATTTCGTGCGCGTTGGGCTTCACAGCCCAGACGCCTGTATTGAACCACGTGTATGCCGCATCATTGCCCAGGCATCCCTGCGGCGTGCGTGCCTCCATGAGCGACGGACGATTGAGCAGAGTGCTCACGACGCTGTCGAGGTTGCGCTGCACGACCAGGTCGCTATCGAGATAGAAGGCCACGCGGAGACCGGTCAGGTTATGCAGGTTGAGCTTCGTCCAATGTTCGTCGAAGAAACTGCCGCGCTGGCGCGCCCCGCGGCATGTCACGTTGTTGATGCGCGGCACGCAGATCGGCGTGATCGACTGCTGTTCGAGCAGCGTGCGAAAGGTGAAGTTGCGCCAACACGTTGGTGAGAGCATCGCCGCAAGCGGAAACTGCGGTTTTGTGTCCTGCAGGATCTCTGCGCTCGTGAGCAGCTGCGCCTGGTGTCGTGACGAGCAGCGGCCAAATATGGAGAAAACGTATGCTGCCCCCTTGCTTCCATCTGTGCGATGACCGTGGTATCGCTGTGCCGCGGCGCTATCGCCCCCGCATGTGTCACCCTCGGAACTGCCGGCCAAGAAGCTGTCGGTTACTGGAAGAGGTGGCGACACGGCGAGCGTGATCGCGATGGCCGTCAAAAGAATCAACGACGATGTTGAACGGGCCATGCCGCTACAAGTAATCGAGTGCTGTGCAGCTCATGGCACATGGAGACCGGGTCGTTTTCGTTCATGTTAACGTTTTCGTTTTCGTTCACACCAGCGCCTAGTTGTGTGAATTTTAAAACACAGTTGCTGAAGTATTCAACACAACGCGTATACGGAATCCCTCCGGACCCACAAGCACGAAGTGGCATTTCGAACCGCCAGCACTGGCACTCTGAGCTCCGATCCAGTTACGGATATCGACCACACAAGAACATGCAGATTTGCCCTCTTCTCTGAAGTTCTATGCAGCGGACCCCGAGAAGCGATTTTGTTTACTGACTTACTTACCCGGATCTACAGGCGAATTGAGCCGAGCTGCGAGCGCTTACATCATGTACGTAGTACCGGAAACCTAAAGCGTTCGCCTAAGCGGCGCATCTGAGCCCCCTTCTGGCGATGCTCTCGCGCTGTCGCGGCACCCAGGTAGAACGTCTGGTCGTCGCGCTCCTCGTAGAGGAGGCGCTCGAGATGGCTGCGATCCGTTGTCGCCTGCTGTCGTCGCTCTTCCAGCTCGAGCAGGGCCGGCTTGCTCGATGGCTGCCGGCTTGCTCGACGCCTCGGACGCTCCTGAGGGCTCTCCATCTGTGCAATCGCCTTCTCCAACCGCTCGGCCTCGACGTTAAGTTGAGCTTGCTGTGCCTTGGCGCGGTTGGCGGCATGGCTCCTCGAAATGCGAGACTCCTTTTCAGCAACCACGCGTGCGCGTGAGCCATCGCTGCTTCCGACGTGCTTGGCGGCGCCCAGCTGCATGAAGGTGCCAAAAGCTGCCACCGTCACGCTGCCCGTGCACTCGGGATCGATCGCTTTCCATACTCGCCGCAGCAGCTGCAACTCGTCCGCGTTCAACTTCACGTGCTCGCGCATGATCGACGACACGTCGTCGAACGCCAGCCGACCATCGTCGCTGACAGCATCCTTGACGACCGTTAACCACGACTCGATGCGTTGATTAGAAATGCGTGCGTTGATCGTACTCGACAGATGCCTTTGTTGCTCATCTTTGGCTGCCTGCACCTCGTTGGCCATCATGTTTCTCCATACTGGACTGGACATGCCATCGATCAGGAGCCGTCGGCCGTCCACCCCAACTCGTTGCCTATTCGGTCGGCTCTCGCGAACCGCTTCCGCTGCAAGCCTATTTTGTGCTACGACTCGTGCCCGCCACCCAGGTACAGCGTCTGACATGGCCGAGCCGCTCCCGTCTTCGTCCGCAAGCTGCATCTGCAACCGACCATCCCACTGCTGGGATCCCGACTTCATGAACGCCAGGAACTCACTCAGAACCAGGAAAGGCTTAACATCTCCAGCGAAGTCCTCATCACCCGCCGTCTCGCGGAACTTGCCGGCACAGATAGTACACCACAGACCCTGCAAATCGGCCAGCTTCTTTTCTCGCTCCTTCGATCCGAATTTTCCCAATTTTATTTGCAGCTTGCTGCGTAGTGTTGCCATGAACTGGTGGTAAAATAGCCGACCCTCGATGTTGATCTCGCGCCACAGCTTCATCCATGCCGCGTGCTCCACCATCGGGCCCGGCACGTCGGACTGATCTCGCGTGCGCACGTCGCCGTCATTGAGCTCCTTTACGAGCACGTTGCTAAGCTGCTCCGCCATCGCACGCACCTCCGTGCCATCGGCCAGCCGAACGGTGGCCAGTGCCGCGGAGATATCACGGCCCAACAAGTGGTCCATTGTATCACGCACCTCCTGCCCAACTTCGAAGTTCCTCTGCCGAGCTTCCTCTCGCGCGTTCTGCAAATTCTTCGCAAGCAGCACCCTTCGCAGGTTCACGACGCGGCCCTTGAATTCCAGCGTCTGTTTCTCTTCCAGGCTGCGAGGCTTCGCGACGACGAGGCTCGGACGAAGCTGAGGTAGTTTGGGTAGGCCGTCGTCCACGTCCACCCAGCGAGGAGCCTGCATCGGGTCCCGACGGCGAGCGGAACACCAGCAATGTTGAAAAAAGAACTCGCGTGGTGCGCCCTTGGTGGTGCGATGGAGGAGGGACAACGACTACTGTCAAGTATCTGCTTTTAGGAGAAACACGCATCCTAAATAGGGACGACGTCAGCCGCGCGCGCCGCGCCCTTGCGTACGCTCTCTTCCCTTGCGGCCTCCCCGCCCATTTCTAGCTCCTTGTAACTCAATCATCACACTCACCATCGGCTAATTTGGCAACGCGAAGGAATTGGCAAGCCACTGCCGCGGGGTGTCTTCGGAGTCCCTCCATGCCTTCTGGCCCTTCGACGCCGCGTCGCAGCGAAGAAAAAAAGGTTGCGACGAAGAAAAAGAGTGCCACCTCCTTGGCGTCTGCTTTCTTCGGCTCGAGCAGCGCTGAGACTGAAAAGAAGACGAGCAACCCGCCGACGGCGAAGGGGCAGGGCGTGGACTTGGCCAACTTCAAGGTAACAGGGTGCGTAGCACTGGACAAGAATGGGCAGGCGCGCGCGCAGCTTCAGCTATGCAGCAAGTCGGGCCTCGTTTCGCTCACGTTCGAGGTCGCGGCGTCCGCCCAGGGCACCAGCGACGCGACCTCCAAGGAGATGTCAGGTGTTACTGCGGCGGTAGTGGAGGTGCTGCTCAACGAGTTGCTCAAGGGCAAGAAGGGTGTGCCGAGCAACGACAAGGCCGCATGGCATGAGCTGTGCCTCTCCCTCGGCTGTCCGCTGCTCGTGCCGCTCTACGACTCGTTGGCCGAAAGCGGCAACGAACCCAAGCGACGCGCGAGCAAGGAAGCTGGTGAGAGCGAACGCAAGCCACGCGCAAAAGGGTTGACCTCGCTGCCCACCAAAGGGTTGGCCTCGGTGCCCGCGCCAGCGTCGGCGCGCGGTATGGGTTCGGCGCGCGGTGCCCGCCGCTCACTCACGGCCGTCGAGCTCGCTGAGGCACGGGAGGCCGCCGCTGCCGCTGAGCGCGAGAGGCTCGAGCGTCAGGCCCACTATAACGACCTGTCAAGCGACGAAAAGCTGATGGTGCAGCTTGAGACCCTCGCCGCGGAAGACAAGGGATTTGACGCGCCGCTCGAGTGTGGGCTCACTCCTCTGCTCGTCGCCTGCCGCATGCACTCCGTAGCCGGCGCGCGTTTTTGCCTTCGGCACGGCGCCGACCCAAACATGGCCATCAATGGCAAGTCGCCGCTGCTGCTCGCTGCTCAGGACGGCGCGACGGAGCTGCTGTACGTGCTCATCCAGGCGGGTGCGGATGTGAGTGCGGCGACGGCGGACGAGGGCATTGCGCCCGTACACGCTGCCGTCGAGGCCGGAAACGTAAGCTGCCTCGAGATGTTGTTGGACTTTGGCGCCGATGCCGACCAGCGTGACCACAACGGCTGCACGCCGTGCGCGTACTGCGCCAAGGCCAAGACGTGGACAGCCGAGATGGCGGACTGCCTGCGTGTGCTGCTCGACGCGGGCGCGACGCCCGACAAGAGCGACCGCGAGGGCTTCTCGCCACTACTGCTCGCTGTCCAAAAGAACCATCACGAGTGTGTGCAACTGCTCCTCGATGCAGGCGCCGACGCTGAGCTCGCCGATCCCGTCTCGGGCGCGACCGCGTGCCTGCTCGCCGTGCAGCAGAATGCGATCGAGATGTGCATGCATCTGCTCGGGGCGGGGGCCGACCCGCACGAGAGCGGCCTGAGCATGCGTTTTGACGGAACACGACTCGTGCCTACTGGTGCTCGGCTCGTGCCTGCGGATTTGGCCATGCTGATTGCGTGATGATTGCATGCTGATTGCATGCTGATTGCCTCCCTCATCAGGTGCTCGGCTCGTGCCTGC
>Ga0164295_10001244_pt1 | contig 21130 bp, 8 predicted proteins | sample GEODES006metaG_FD_111798 | JGI IMG/M metagenome (GOLD analysis project Ga0164295, IMG submission 111798) | Oligotrophic lake water microbial communities from Sparkling Lake, Wisconsin, USA - GEODES006 metaG | ecosystem: Environmental > Aquatic > Freshwater > Lake | place: USA: Sparkling Lake... | reverse complement strand
TAAGTGCAGTGCCTGCTGGCACAGATCTGATTGCAATGTATAGACTCAATCCATAATCAACAATGGTATTCGCTGTGTATGCAGATGTACTACTCCAGGCCGGAGGTTGAGACAATGCGACCTCTTGGTCATTGATTCTAATTGTTTCGCCAGGAATCAATCGAGGGTTAGCGTTGGTACTGGTTGTGGTGCCGTATACTCTGCTTTGATTTACATTGCGTTGCGCTGATCCGGCATTTTCCAACACCGAACCATCCTGCGGTGCTCCTGTGTACAGACTGCAACTGTATCTGCAGATGTCCACCGATGCACCAAAGTTTGCGGCTGCCTTGGGGGCGTTAGCGCCTATGATCTGTAACAGATTAAAGGTGTTGGCCTGTATCTGTAATATGTCACCCACAGCCAAAGTGTCCAAAATAGCAACTGTGGCACCACTAACTGTGAACGTTCCAGGCGACACCGCAGTAACGGTTAATGTAGTGTTTGATGAGATAGATGCAGTTCCTGAGAATGAGAACCCACTAGTTTGCACACCATTTTCACCTGTAATAGTGATTACCACGCCTGTATTAGTGGCCGTTGCGGCTTTACTCATTACATATGTACCTACACCACCTGTGCCTGTACCTAATGAAACAATGGTAGTTCCTGCAGGGATACCCAGACCAGTAACTTGTGAACCCACTGTGATTGTTCTGGGCACATTACCTTCTGTATTGGTCAAGAATGTGTTGTTCAAGATCACCGAGGTGGGTGCCACCAAGAGATTGCCATCCACTGTGTAAGAGGTCTCGGCAGCATCAGTTATGACGAAGTTTTGCACTGAACGATCGTACACATACACAGCGCCGGCCTCTACGGTACTGCTGTAATAATCGTTAGGTGTGCCGATCATGACCTGACGGCCATCCACGGTACAGGCCACACTTTCACCAAATCTGGCTGTGTCGGACAATCTAGCAGTGACAGTGGTTGATGCCACACTCTGACTCTGGCTCACTTGATAGGTACCAGTTCCGCCGGTGCCTGTGAGCAATGCCGTGATCCTAAGACCCTGTGCCACTCCGGTTCCACTCAGGATCATGCCCACAGTGAGTGGTGGTGCACCAACCGGCACCGAACTCACAGTCATCGTGGTGCTGGTGATTGATGCGGTGAATGCAATGGTAAATTCCAAGGTGTCCACAAAAGTGTAATAGCTGTTGGTGGCCACAGCGATAACATCACTCAGCGCAGGAGCTGTTTCAAATATCAAATCTCTACCAAAGGCACTGTCATCGGCATTGAATGTGTAGTCAATGTTTGGTCTTTGCAGCACTCCATTCAACGACACCCGGAAGCTGTAGATATTCACTGCACCATACAGGAATTCATTCAGTGAGAATGTCCTGGTTGCGCCATCACCAACATAAGATGCGTTGGTTCTGCGAATGATTTGCAATACTAGATCTTTCACTGGTGTTGAAGTAAACACCACGCTGGTACTGGTTTGTGTGTAATCAACACCATAGGTCATCAGTTGATTGTTCAAAATCACTGTGATCTGCTGATCTTCCTGCTCGTCGATCACGATGTAATTACTGTAATTGAAAACAAAAGTGGACCCATCTGTGATATAATTCACCGATTGAGATTCAACTTGCACCTGTCCGTATGCGAATACCTTGTTGATACCTGGTGCGCCAATGTACATCCATCGTTCGTCTTGACTGATAGCCACACTGGTACCAAATTCTGCTGGGCGGGCCAGATCTCTAGGATCGGGGGTGGTGAGCAAGGCCGAGACAGCAAAACTCACTGTGCCCGGAGTGCGGTATATCACACTTGCATAGCCTCGGTTGTTGTAGCTGGCAGGAGCACCAACCACTTGCCAGGTTTGATCGCCAATGCTGATTGACTGACCAAATTTCAGCGTGTCAGCTGCGTTGAGTTCAACAACAGAATTTTCTTCAAATGGGTTGATTGGTGTACGAATAAAGGTGTACACAGCACCAACATCAGAATTCAATGCCGGACTGCCAACAATGGCATACAAATTGTCTTTGCTTTGCGCCACGCTTTGACCAAATTGACTGTTAGACACCGGAGCTATGGCCTTGAGCTCTGCTGAAGAAGTAAACACATCTTGTTTTTCCAACACTTGCCACAGGCCCGCGCCGTTGTTGTCCACCCATACTTTGTTTCCCGGAATAAGACTGTTGGCGTAAGGTAAAGTGATCACATCACTGGCCTGGCTCACCCGCTGTGTTTGTAGTACAAATCCAATGCCCTCACCTGTGGCAGTGATCTGATCGGCGTTGAGGAAACTGAATGCTGCTACCAATTGATTTGGATTTGGCACATTTAATACTTCATATACCCCATTGACTTCATCTGAGAAAAATCGCAGAATGAACAGAGACCCTGCTGTGATTCCGTGTGATTGTGTGAAAGTAAACACACTAGTGCCATCAAGATTGGTAGTTACAGAGTCTAGATATCCCGGTAATTGTCCGGTCCTGAAAATGCCCCAATCATAGTTGTTGATCTTGGCCACCCAGATCACTGTGCCCAGTCCAATAGAATCAATATTTGCATCCAATGAGGCAGTGTTGGTGATATCAAAAACTGTGATATCAACATCATCAAAGTTCACATATCCTGCGCTGGGCAAAGCTGTGTCAGTCACAGGAATAGTAGTGGTGGTCAAGATGTCCGGGCTAGGTAACTTGTAACTGCTTTTCCATAATTTACTCAACAACACTGTTTGGTCGGCCAGGCTGGATTCAGTTGGCAACACAACCTGTATGGTGCTGGGATTGGAAGTGAGCAATGCCTCATTTAGTTGTAGTTCATAAAAACTGCGATTTGCATTGGCTCCATATGTGCCTCTTAACACAGCCCAATTTTCGTAGATGTCGTACTGTGCCAGCCCGCGGTCCAGATCAGCAAAAGTGAATATCTCAGCTGCTCTCAGCGTGCCCTTGGTGCCCAGGAATTGTTGATACAGTTGCACCTGGCTGGTGGAATCAAGATTCAAGTTTACCATGTACTGTCTTGGTTTCCATCCAATCAATGCATATGCAAATAAATCTTGATTGAGTTCAAGATTGGCAGTGTACACATTATAAGTGTTGGCCAGCTGATCGCTCTTGTTGGCCAGATTAGGCAACAGCCCCTGTTGGATCAATGTATAGTCCGACACTGTCCACTGATTGATGTCAAATTCGGATGATGGCTGCACAATGTCCACGGCACTGTAGTAGGTATTTTTCCATTCTACGATTTCACCTCGAGAATATTTTTTAAGTGGATTCCAAGGCTTGATATTGTCTTGATTTAATATGAATCCCGGTGCATCCAATTGACCATTCCATTCAGTAGTGGTCCATCCCACCAGTCTCACTCGACTTTGTCTTGCACCGGTCACAGGGTCATACAATAGGTCTGCAAAGATACTGGTGTTGTCCAACACAATCATGTTTTCGTAATTGGTAAACTTGATGTTGAGGAAATTGATAGTTTCGTTGGTCAAGCTGGTGATGGTGAATGTGTTGTCCAATCTTTCAATCACTAGATCTCTCGCGTTGAATGGTGTGCGATCTGCATTGAGCACCATGTTTTCCACAGTTTGCACAGCAATACTATCCACTATGGCACCTGCACGTTCCACGATCAATTTGGTTGCACCGGGATTGAGATTGACGATTGATCCAGTTTCCCAGCCTTGATTGCTCCAATACAAGAATTCGTTGGCCATCTGATTCCAGTCTAGCACATATCCATTTTCTATAGTGTCAAATATCAACCCTTGCTGCTGCAACAATGCTCCATAACTCAACAAGAAATCCACCATCAAGGTTTGATTGGTAAACACATAGCCATAGGGTATTTGTACCACATTGTTTGAGTAATTCACAGGAACTCGCACTGAACTGCCACCAGCAGACACAGTGGCCAACTGTCCGTTAACCAGACTTTGCAAGATATTAAAATATTGTTGATTTAAACTGTACCCATAAACTGCCCATCCGTTGCTGGTACTTTGTACTATCACACTGGAATAGGTGAGTTGAGCAAATGGCACATTTTTATAGAACAATAGATTGTAACTATTGTCGGGCAGCAACAACGTGGAGTTTGAACTGTTGGGGCTGGATTTTTCTGTGTAGATGCCCAGGAGATTTTTTCCTGAGAAACTGGCCATTCTATAGCACAATCTCACATCAAGATTTTTAAGATCAGCGGTGAGAGTATCAGTGGAGTCAATACCACTCTGGCGATTGAAATCTACGATCCAGTCAATGTAACTGGCTTTGCTGACGCCATTGCCATAAACTTCTATGCCGTTGGCATCCAGTCTATAACGATGATTGTACAAGTATTGATTGTAATCTGTGTTGAATCGATATAGATCTCTATCAGCAAACAGTGAGAAGAATTCAGCAGGGCGTGTGAGAGTCAGCAATCGCATTATGGCAAATGGATAAGCACTGGATGTGCGCCAGGCGTTTTCCACAGGGCCGTCGTCACCGGCTACCCAACTGCGTCGGAAATTGTTGCTGTTGAAATTTCCTACTATAATTTCCATGGGACTTAGCAATGCACCTTCAGTACCTGCGGGTATCACTTCTAATAACTGCGAACGTGCATATTCAGGTCGCACATAAGGTGCCACAGGATCTCTAACTAGACCCTCAGCAAGATCCCCCCACAATACCAAGTTACCCGATGTGTAAGGAGCAGGGCCGTATTGAAACTCCCACCACACCGGACGTTCACTGAATCCCAACATTTCCCAAGGTCTGGTATTAGGGTATATAGTGTCGTAGAAATAATTGTAAATTCCACGCCATGCTCCCACAACCAATGGTTCATTGTTGGTGAGTTTGTTTGATGCAGTTGAATAATTCCAGGTAAACTGATTGGCTGGTATGTAATCTTGTGTTTTATAATCCAATTTGTTCCAGCCCACCCAGATCAAGAAATCCTGATTGAGTATGTCCTGGATCTCCGCAAGAGAGTAATCGGTGGTACGAAACTCACCGGGTATGACTTCTGCGGCTGTGAGTGGCACAGGATTGCCATCTAGTTTTAAATTGTTGTAGATCCTGGTTTCATATTCCAGCAACAGTTCATCACGGAAATCACCAAATGCTCTGGTGATTGATCCGTCGTGCCCACGGATCACAAATATTGGATCAACATAAGTTTCATCTAGGAAAATTTCAGGGACATAAGCAGGATACAATCCTAACTTGGTAGGAGTATTGGGCACATAGCTGCCATAAGTAGCTTCATATTCCTGGATGGTCACTATATCACCCACTGTGAGTGGCACTAGAATAGTGATAACAGGAGCATCAACGCTGACTATGTATTCAACATTTCTTGTGAGCAATCGATCATTCACATACACCAGCAAGGCCTGATAGTTGGCCGAGGTATAATTGAATACCTGGTTGAGATCAAAAACTGCATCGGTAATGGGAGTTACCGTGATCTGTTGCGGTGTATATACTGTGCCTGTAGGCAGCATGTCGGACCAGTAGAATGGACTAGAACTGGTGCGCCCAAAATTGAGTTCGGCGAATACTGCATTGAGTATTTCCGGTATGGTCAAGTTTGTGTAATCGCCGGTCACGGCCTGATTCAAGAATTGCGCTTTGAATTGTTGATACTGTCTTGAATTGTATTCCAGGGCTGCAAATATATCGTACTCGGGTTTGCGGAAAAAATATCCTGCCAGGGTCATGGGCGAACTCTGTTGCAGTATGCTGAGTCCATAAGGAACAATGTTGCCCAGGTCTCTTGAGTTGTTGGCTCCATTCACAGCACCGGTCAAATTCACTAGATTTTGCCCAATGGTGTCATAGTGAGTGCGTATGGTTCCCAGAGTAAAACTCGGACTGTTGCCGTTTAGCGGATTGTTTTCTAGATTGATGGGCACCTGATAGAATCCCACAGCACTGACTTGATCGCTCAGTGCCAGCACTTCAATGATATCACCGGGCACTATCTTGGTAGTGTTGTTGAATCTTATGGTGGTGGTATCGCTGGTGGTGGTGAATGTGTATGTATTTGTATCTTGGTACAGGCTGCTGTAGTTTTGACTCACACTGGTAGCATATACCTTGATGCTGGGCACAGCACCGGTTGGCACCACGGCCACATCCAGTATCAAGGGAGAAGTCACTGCTATCACTTCTGACTCCACGGTCTGCGAAGATGACACGGTGTATGTTCCTACTCCTCCAGTACCGGTGAGAAACTCAGTGATTTGTGTGCCGACTGTGATGTCCCGGCCGCTGAGTGTTTGCCCCAGCTGTAAAGATACTCCATCAGCAGGAGGTACGGTGACTGTGAGTGTGGTGCCAGCAATAGATCCTGTGATGGCCACGCTGGTGTAGGTAAAACTGAATTGTTGATAGATTTGGCTCTTGACCACTGCGGTTTGCCAGCCAATTTGTTTTTCATACACTGTTCTATTGGCATATTGCCGCACATGGCCAATGCTGACGTCTTCAGGTGTGCTGATGTTGTCCTTGACATACACAAATGTATCTGTGTACAAGTTGTTGTCAAATACTATATCACCTATGTTGTTGAGGCTGAGATAACGCAAAGGAAAACCCAGAACTGTGTCTGCTATCCCGCTGGTTCCTGTGGCATAACTGAACAATGCGTTACCGCCAACTGTGTCACCAAGATTGTTCTTGGTCGTTGAAAAAGTCGTACTGGGGTATACCACTCGATTGCCCAGACTGTAGCCATTCTGATCATATAAATCAAACATGGGTGTTTGATTTATTGACGTTTTTTCTTGTGAGCGAATCCATTGTTCTCCGTCGTAGCGGAAAGTTATGCCCTGTAGTGTGCTACCACTTAGACATACCACACACTGATCGACCAGGGCCACTGCATCATCAGCTGGCACTAGATTAATCACAGGTTGTGGGTAATCCAATGTGCTGTCATTCAATTCATCAGATGCAGGACTAATAAAGTTGACCACATATATTTTGTCTCGCACCTGGGCATCCAAATCTCTTGCAAAGATCACCCTGGCGCCTTGTTGAAACACGTAATCATCCACTGCATATCCAGTCAGACCATTGATGTCGGACAATGCATCAGTTGTTTCAAGATCAATGATGTTCACCGGTTGCTTGGCCTCAGTGCCCATGTTGTACAATCTGATACCGCCACGGAATTCCAAGATTGGTCGTTTGGCCCGTTGTGCGTTATCCAGTATGGCCGTGGTATTGTTATATGCAGCAGAGGCTGTGATCACGTCAATGTGGAACCAACGATTTGATCTGGTCCAGGCATTGAGATCTGGGCTGTCCAATGCCATGGTGATATAATCCAACTGCAGAGGTTGATTCAGGCTGCCATCAAAATTTCCCACATCAAATGGTAAAGAATCAAAAGGTATACTAGCACTCTCGGTGTAAGTTTCCGGAGTAACATAATTGCTGACCGGTAGCAGCTGGATAGCAGTTCCCACACCGGCCACATAGTATGTTTGACTTTCGTAACTGGTGGGTGTTACGCTGCCACGAAACGTGATCTGTAGATTGTTGGTAAACACCACACCATTGGGCGCTGTGTAGTTGGTTTTGCCCAAAATGTCTGTGACCACATTGATAGTTTCAGAGTCAGCTGGATCTATCAGTCTTATCTGCCCAAAGATTTCTGGGTTGGTTCCATCTTGATACCACAGCAGATCTTGCACAGCAGTCAGCAGGGGTATCTGTTCAAAGTACCCTTCGGCATTGCGATACCATTGTGTGGTTGACCATTCAGTACCAAACATCACAGTGAACTTGCTGAGATTTGGGCAAGCGGTCACTGATGACAGTTTAAGCACCGGCTCGCCACTGGTGGTGTATTGATACTGTATCAGCCACACACTGTATCTGGTGTTCACATCCAAGATAGGCGTGGTCTGGTCAAATGTGAGATAATCGTAACTGCCCGGCAATCCGTTGTTGCTGGGTGTTTGTGCCAGCGGATCAAATGGTGTGGTGATCAACCAGCCGCCATCCACAGGATCAGTCGTGGTGTTGGTGAACACTATGGTACGATTCTGGAGATTGGTGATGCCGTCAATACCGTCGGGGTATTGTTCCAAGAATGTACTCAAGAACACATTGTTCACTTGATCAAATTGCAATGTGGTGGTGAGCAGGTCAACTTGTCCAGCAGTGGGCACTGTGGCTATGAGATCTAGATTATAATAGAATTGCTGTGCGGTTTTGTATGGAACATCAAAAGTTATTGTGCCCGAGTCTTCACCGTTGTTGGTAACACCCAACACAGTTCTTGAACTGATGTTGGGAGCATATGGCAACACACCATTCACACCTGGTTCAGCCTGTATCCAAAACTGGTTGGGTACCTGATTCACTGAGAACTCGTAATTTCCGCCGCGCACCAGGGTTATCACGGGATTTTCTCCGGCTATGCCCGAGAATTCATAATAGTTGTCGGCTCTGGTCACATCAAAGGTGTCGGTGACCGGTATGGTGGCAGCACTCACATCCACTGCCAGTGGTCCTGCAGGCAACCAGTAGTATTGGCTGTAGTTAGCAAACTTGTCAAAGTTTATGAAAGGGTCCCAGCTGTAGTATTCACTGGTATACAGTCTTGCAGCGTTGTTAGTGAAGCCGCCTTGGCGACCAATAGCATCACTGATGCCAGGGTATGTGATAGCATCTGAAATGGTACTAGTGTCTGGCACCAGGCTGATCACACCGGGTTCAAGCTGATAGTTTGCTCGAGTGGCCGTGGGTTCGATCACATAGTAATCGTTGGGGTTCACACCCGGGCCCACACTACGTCCTATAAATCCCTGTGTTTTCTTGAACTGGGGTTCTTGCACCAGTTGATCCAGAGTAGCAGCTAAAAACTGCTTGTTGGTACTGGTCTGAAATATTGGTGGTAGAAAATCTACAGTTCTAGTGGTGGCCATTATATCACTCCACTGCCCGGTGCAGTTCTTATGTTGGTGGATGTCAATGCAGTGATAACTTCCACTGAACTCACCCCAGCGGCATTCACAAAAATCTCATTGGGAGCCGAACGTATTTCGTAGAGATCACCAAAAGATTTCAGTGGGTCCAGTGGCACTAGTACCACAGAACTCACAATACCACCCATGTTGCGGTGTATGTATGCTGCAAGTTCAGAGAAATAAAAGATATCTCCAAAATTCCATGCATCGATGCTGAAGTATTGATCAAGGTTGGCTACCACTAGAGTTTTGATTTCACTTTCACTGGCAGTTGAGTTTGCAGCACGGATCACCTTGATGGTAGCTCGAAGATTTTCTGCTGCTTTGGGACCAAACAAAGGCTTGAATGTGACTGAATTTATCACCACATTGTCCGAGATCATTTTGTAGTTGTTGAGCCCTTGGTAGGCAGTGCTGAGTTCATTGATTGTAGGCACCTCGGGTTCAGGCACGGTGCCGGTGCTGTCTCTGATCCAGTTGGTGTAGGCAGTGTAATAACTCTGTGTTACTATATATAGATCAATGATGTTGGTGGTACCTGGATCTATCCGATCTGTGAGCGGAGCATTGTGACGATATTGAAAATACAAACTTGGACGACCCACTCGGGCCAACCAGTCAACAGTCACATCAACTAGAGTACGTACATTAGTACCACTGATCACTAGTTCGTAGAATGCACCGATCTGACCTGCAAGTGATCCTGTGTATATTTCCTGACCATATGCATAGAATATCTGTCCAATGATGTATTCAGTCTTGACCAATTCAATATCATCCTGTGTGGCATAGTCACTATTCACTCGCGCTGGTTCCACCAAGAGATAGCGTTGTAAATTATCAAAGTCCACGGTTCTTTCAAAGAACACATACTTGGTGGTTGGATTCACATCGGGAGCCACGATCTCATCAAAGAAATCTGGGTCATCGGCCACACCATCACTGTCGCTGTCTCGATAACTGACTATGACCTGATAGTCGTCCACAAAGCCATCCGACTGCACAGGTTGACCAATGATGCTGAGATAGATATCACTGGGCAATGGGCTATTTGAATCAGGAAGGCTGTTGGTTCGTAACACATTTACATAATCACTGATGGTGTTGCCAGTTCTTGGATCATAGATGCGATTTCCTGTTTCAAAGAAAAATCTAGTTTGAAGCACTGATCCAAAATTGTATACCAATGCACGACTGGTCACGGTGTATTTTACACCGTCAGTCACGGCCTGTATCATCCACGAAGCATCTTGATTGGTACCTGTGGTGCTTTGTGCATTGGCCAGACTGAAATCTGCATCCACCGCAAGATTGTTTGATGTGATCAAGTACCAGGTCTGTGTGAGGTTGTCATATCCCAGGCCAAAATTCCTGTACAACAAGATCTGTTCAGCCATGCTGTTTTCAAGGCTTGTGGGAATATCTGTTATCAACAGCGGAATCACCTGCACCGGAATGGCACCGGTGGGTATGAAATTGTTCAATACCACTGGTCCTTGACCCTTCAATCGCCCTGAAGTGAAATTGCCTTGTCCTTGATTGGTACCATCAAGGTATATGCTTACCGGGCTGGCCCACAATTCAACACGTTCAGCTGCTAGTGTGGGAACTCCCAGTCGTAGTCGATTGTTGGAATCAAAGTAGTAACCAGCAGGTGCGGCAAATTTCACCAGGCTACTGACCTGTATGTATTGGGTGTTGTTGCTGGTGTAGCTGCCGATCTCTTCAGGATTTCCCGATGCATTCACAAAGTATCCTGAAGTTTCGTTGGCCAGTGTGGTGCTTTGATTCCAGAATAGATTGTTTACCAACAGATTGGGTCTGACAAAATTGGCATAGTAGAATTGTGTGAATGCATTGGTCACCAACAACGGTTGTATCTGATTGGTGATCACACTGGCCACTTCATTTCTCGTGATCCAGGTGAACAAAAATGTAGGCAGTTGATTTTCTTGCCAGATAGCACCGTCCGATGCAAATATGTTGGTAGAACTGTATTTGCCGGTGTTGTCCACCAGATCCAGATATCGACTGGTGCCGATACTGGCACGGTTTAGTGCATAACTCTTGATGATGCTGTTGTAAGCAGTGAATGGAAAATTGGTGTAGTCTTCGCCATTCACCATGCGATTCTGTGTGTAGTATCTGGCCGGAGCACGTTGTTTGATCTGGTCCAGAGTTTCTCGGGCCTGTGCATTGCTGACCGGAGTAGTGATACCACAAGTGAATGTTATGGTCTGTAACTGTCCTGATCTACTGACATAGCTGATGGGTATGACTACGCTCTGCATCTCGTCAGGATTGATGATGTATGTGAGACCATTGCTGGCACGAACATAGCAGCGGAACAATCCCACTGGCACACTGGAGAAAACACCGTCGCCAAAGGTCAGTGTGATCTGATCATTGGCTCTGCTGGTGACAGAAAATAGTTTGCGTTGATCCGGGGCCAATTGTTCTTGGGCCGCGGCATAGACCGATTCCACATATTTCCATTCGGCTGACACATTGCCCACGTTGTCTAGTTGAAACAACCAACGATCTTCATTGTTCACACCTTCGATGTTGATGTCCACTGTGCGATTGGGGATACGTTCGGCAAGATTGAAATCTTGATTCTGAAGCACACCCTGTTTGAAGTAGAAGAAATATCCTGTGTTGGCGCTGGCAAATCCCAGGGCATCATTGCGGAACAACAGATTAAATATGCCATTGGGCAGCGGGGAGGGTTCGTACACAAATGGTGCGGTAGCCGGTGTGCCCACTGATGTGGAATTCACTGCCTCAAAAGGCATGCTCACCCCATCCACTGTGGCATTGTACGGAAACACTGGCAAGAATCCTGGCACCAAGTTGATGCTGTATTCTGATGTGTCCACGCCCAGAATAGTAGTGCGATTTCCTGGACGACCCACACGCTGAGTGTTCACCAGGGCAGAATTGATGATGGTGGCAAACTGTTCAGCCCAGTTGAAGTTTGTGGGATCATTCCAGTTCACTGTGACGCCGCCAAGATCAATGCCGTTGAAGTCAACCACGTTTTCTGTGGTCTGCACCGAAAATACCTTGAGATATCCCTGTGCTTCTGTGTTGCGCTTGGGAGTGTAGCTGACCAGATTGGCCAGTCGTACCACACTGTCTCTACGTTCTGCTGTGTCAATGTAGTTTTCGCGAGTGTTGAGATCGTTACGAAAACTCATGGCCTGACCCATGAATGCTATCACATCCAACATGGCAATAAATTCTGATGATTCAATGTAGTCATTGAATGCTTCAGGATAATATTGACGTAGATAGTCTATGAAACTTTTTCGTAAAGCTTCAAAGTCATAGCTCTGGAAGTCGGCTTCTCTAAAAGTCTGATAGATGCGTTTCCAGTCTTCAACTCCGAATACAACTGTTTGTCTAGTGGTGCGTGCCATAATGTTTTATTGTTCTGTTATTTACCAACAAAATAAACGGCTAAGTTAAAGCAAAGGTTGCTAGGCGTTGTTGTTGGTTGAAAAACACACTCAGTAGTTCGGCATTGGTGTTGGGAGCAAATTGTACTTCTAGTTCTATCAACACACCGTTTTCCTGAGGATATATCTGTACATCAATGAGATTGACTCTGGGATCACCTCCGGCCACACGCTGTACTTCCTTGATCATGCGACTCATGGTGGTTTGATCTTGGCTTTCAAACAAGAAACTCCATAGTATTGTGCCATATCCCGGCCGGCCGGGCAACTGCCCTTGTATGATATTAAAAGCGTTGAGAAGATCACGTTTGATCAACTCAGTATCCACCAAGGTGAATTTTTTGTATTGATCTTGAGTGTTGAATCCAATGAATGTAGACATACGATATTTATGCCCTGATGACCCTGGTTGTTCGCGGTGTAAAATCCGGAACAGTGATTTTACGATCACCAATTATAGCTCTCGTGGCCTGATCTAGAGTGGTTCGATCTGTTGTGTTATTGACTCCCTTGGCCACTAACACACCTGCTTGTAATGGACTGGCACCGCCGGATATGGAAGAATTAACACTGGCAAATTTTTGACCAAACAGAGCAGACGTGGCAAAATTATTCAGCTGATTTGTTATTTCACTGCTGGCGCCGTCCAGCCAAGCAGTGGCAGTGTCCGATCCAAATTTAGTAGCATTGTTCAACAATGGGCCCAGTTGATCAGCAATTTCTGTTCCTGTGATAGTACCAAGCTGTTTGAGCTGGCCAAAATTTGCATTCATGAGATCCTGCTGTACCGCGGTCTGTAGACTGCTGTCGCTCAATAATGAATTAACATCAGTCACTCCCGAATTACCGGTCCAACTGGTGGGGCTACTTAGAATTTCTGTGAACTTGGTAGGATCAGCATTGATCTGATCGGCCAAACCAGGTTTGATCAGTCCCGAAAGTTGCAGTTGATTGGCATCAAATCCAAATTGCCCAACACCCTTGGCATTGGTTATCTTGTCAAATGCTTGGTTGACTGATGCCGAGGCCTGGGCCACCAGTCCTTGTATCTGAGCGGATGGTATGGTTCCGATGTTTTGAGCACTGATTTTGGTATTCACAAAATCACTTATGGATATGGCATTGGGTACCGGAGTACCCGGCTTGATAGGTAGATTGATCGCACCGCCTATTTGTTTTGTAAGTGCCACTGCACTGGCTCCAATCTGTGCCAGTGCCGATTTCAGTCCGCCTGCTGCCTGCGTGACTGCGTTGACCACACCACCCACAGGAATTCCAGTCAGTCCACCAGTCTCAATTTGTGTGTTAAATACCCGTTGAGCGTCTTCAAAGCGAGCGCCTGCTGGAGCTTGAACTTCAAAGGCTGCGCCTGCTGCGTTGGTGAATTTAAAAATGCTCATGCTGTTTTAATTATGCTGAAACCTTCGGGCACAGGGATTGCACCCGGTGGTGGCCCCGGGGTGCCGGTAGAAAGACTGGCTCTTGATGCCACACCTTTATTGTGATAAGGATAAGGTTCATGAGTGGGAGCACGAGTCACGATGCTTTCTAATCCATTGGGGATTACTTGCCATCCAGTTGAATTGTCAAATGTGGTGTTGTCCAGTGTGGTTTTGGGATATAGCCTGGGTCGTTGAACAGATGCAGCACCACCACCATTGAGATCAATACGACCTGCTCTAAGTCTCAGGCTTCCACCGCCGTTCCACGAACCACCGCCCACACTTTGCAGTGCCAGGGTTCCATCACTGCGTACACCCACGGTTGCTTGACTGTACAAAGTCATGGCACCATCACTGGCCATGTTTAATGTGGTGGTGGCACCAATGTTGGTGGCAGCGTTGGATTTCATGTTGATGTTGCGCCCAGCAAACATATTGATATCTTTGTCCGCATGCAGATTTATGGTGCCTTGTGTTCGCACGTTCACTGAGTTGGTGGAATACACGTCCACTGTACCTTCCTGTCCCAGTTCAATCCAGGTCTGGCCATTGGCATGAATGATGTAGAAAAAGTTTTCACTGTCGTTCATCATGAGCTGATGACCTTTGGAGGTTCTCAGTCGCACCAGTGCATTGTTGTTTTCCAAGTCTCCATCATCCATGACCAGAGTGTGCCCACCAAGCCGGCCAGTTACTTTGGCCTGTTCGGGAGTGACTGTTCCGGCATCAAGCTGTTGTCGGATATTGTTGGGGGTCAATCCACCCTGATAGATGGGTCGACCCGGAGTCGAGACTCCGTACACTGTGCTGGGGCTTTCCCGTTGTGCGTTTGAAACGATGGGACCACGTTCGGGATCGTTGGCCAGGCCTTGCTGGAAAAACACCGCTGCTTGATAGCTGTGTACTGGTTTTTTCTGGTCAAAAAATCTTGTATTTCCATCAATTTGATTATTATCGGTGTTGATTTCAGTCACTGGCAATTGAGGAGCATTGACAAAATATGCAGCCTGGGTGGCATTTTGCGTCACATACTGACTTTGAGGAGCAGCGCCAATGGCCGGGATCATGTGATTCAAGGCATTGTTGATCACGCACCCAACATAGTAGCCTTGGCTGGGATCTCCTTCCACAAAAAAACACAACACATCTGTGCCCATGTCCGGGGGAGTAAACCACATGCCATAGCTCTGTTGATTTCCTGGATAACTGCCCGCACCACCCGAATTGAGGCCATCTTTTTCTGTGACTCCGTAAAAAGGAGACAGGTAATTGACCCAGCGCCACAACTGAGGATTGTCGTCGGTCCCGGACGCAAATTGCTGTATACGCACCTGTAGTCTTCCGGTTCTAGTGGGATCCACATTGTTCATCACGGTGCCGATGAATGGCCCCATTTCAGCAGGTTTGCCACCACGATCAAATCGGTAGTTGCTGGTTCTTCCTGACAGTTGTTGATTGTTTACTGGCATTGGTGTTTTCTTTCTTTATGCATCTTTTGATAACAGTTGAGGATCGGCCGGTATCCCTGCCAGACTTGGATTGTTTGCGCCGGTGCCAAATCCACCTGCTCCGCCAGGCGGCAATTTAGCCGGTGGAACAAGGTTCAATGCCGACTCTTCAGGTGGCCGAGCCGGCAGCGGGCCTGCGATGGTGTTGCCGGTTATGCTGGGACCAGCTGATTGCACTGTTGGGCTGACAGGAAATTGACTGATCACGCTGGACTGTGCTGTTTTTGCTGCTCCGGCATTGTTGTTATTGGCTGATTGTGTTGTACGAACAGTTTCTGACGGTGCTGTTGTCAATGTATTTGTTACATCAAACAACCAAGCACCTTTCAGTTCCTGTATGAATTTACCACGATTGAACATACTTTTAACATTGGTAGTTATATAAACCACAGACTCCTGTGCCACACCGGCGCGTCCTTGCGCTCGATCGGCAAAATAGTTGTTTTGCCCGGGATCCATGAGTCCGGTTTCAAGATTGTAATCTACCGGCCTGTTCCAGGCAAATTCAAAATATGGAACACCGGCATTGTAGTTGATGGTGCCATCGGGATAGAATGGATTCACGGAAAATCTGCCCGGCTGAGGAGTTTTGGGAGATGCTATCCAGGCAGGATCTCCCATGACTTCCAGAGTGATATTGACCAAGTCAGTGCTGTACAGCATGTCGGCAGCATTGGCCGCTGCTTCGTACACATTGCCGGGGGCACCTTCTCTGGACTGATTGCTGGCCGGCATGAATCTTTTTGAGTATATGATTCTGCTGTTGACATTGTTTCTGATAATTTCTGCGGTTGATGGTGTGTTTAACTTGGAGGAATTGGAAGATATTGTTTGTTTCCATAACCCATTGAAACTTTGATCATATCGCGTTACCTGTGTGTTTTGTCCTGTGAACCAGTAGTTGTACACTTTATGAACTCCGCGATATGCGCTGGGACTAAAGTATTCACTGGTGGCTACCATCGAGGTCTGATAAGGGGCCACCTTGTAGATCATGCGATAGGCATTGGCACGAGCGATTTCATCATATCCTATGATCTGGGCTTCACAAGTGATATCAAACCATGCAAAATTCTGTGCAGTCTTGCCTCTAAACATCCAGTCATATTTTCCAGTTGTTGGATCTATTTGCCATGTGGCTCTTTGTTGATCGGAAATATAGCTGCTGCTACGCATGACTTCATCTATGAATTGCACCACCTGCTGTCCGGCTGTGGTAGATCTCACTCTTATGGCCGGATCGAAGCTTTGTCTCCTGGGGTCAAGATCAGAATTGGCATTGGCATTGGGGTTTCCTCCTGCAAATGCCTTGTCAACCCCGCCAGGCGGCACCACGCTTGCATTAGTCAAGATTGGATCAAGAAACTGCAATTCGTATATGTCGGCTATGCCCCCTCGCTCTCTTGCTTCTTGAGCATAAAACAGATTGAGGGCGGCACACAATCCTGTGGCTTCGGTTGTGCCTACCCTAAAAGGCGCAGCAGATATCTTGGGAGGTGGTATACGACCACCGCCTGATCCCGTGATTTGTCGGGATTCGGTATCGGTTCGGGCTGCAAGTGCCAATGATTCACGCTGGAATTCCTGCGCCTGGCGCTCGGCGGATACCTGTTGTTGGGCTCCTACCAAAATATCAGCAACAGTCTTGCCTTGGAACTGAAAATTCTGTGGTATGCTGCCACGGTCTGTGCTGAATGCTGTGTACTGGTCTGTGGGCACACCAGTGATGGTATATTCTACCAGTTTGTTGGCCACTTTGAATTCAATGTCGACGATCCTGAAAGGTATGAATTTCTCAATGGCTGCTTGACGGTCAGTTGCTCCTGTTCTTTGATCAATGGGCATGACTAGATTGCCGTTGGAATCATATCCATAGAATCTCACCACCATGACATAGTTTGCTTCAACATAGTTCACGTTGGTTCCCGGTTTGACATATCCGTTTTTCTCATATAGATCGTTGACTGCTCGTATGAGATTGGGTTGAAGAGTTATGCCGTTGGGCTCGGATACTGTGAAGCCCACGCTGAGGAGTTTTGATGCACCCCGAGATCCTGGAGTCCCACTCACAGCATTTTCAATCACAAAATTATCCATGTAATAGTCCAAGGTAAAGAATGGACTGCGCCCGGTTTGGGCACCCTTGGCGTCTGTGGTGGTTATGGGTGCTCCGCCACTTTGCATCAACAAATAATAACTGCTGATGTATTTGGTGTCACTGGTGGCCAAACTATTGTAAGTGTCATTGTCCAACAAGTACCAACTGAGACTGTAGGTATAACTGGCAAATCGATCCAGGATATTGTCTTGACTCACGATGGCATTCTGAGCACCAGCGTACAGTTCATCCAGACGATTCACCACTGAATTGGCAGGTGCCGGGGGTCGGGCCGCATCATCTCCGCGAGATCCCTCACCGTTGCTACCGCCTCTATTTACTTGGTCAACTTCTAGTTGATATACTCCGCCGGTTTCTTCATTGAGAACATTCACCAATTGGGGACTGGCGGGTCGAGCCAAACCGGTTGCAGAAGCAACTGCGGCTTGAGTCTGCGCCACAGTGCGTAATCTCGCATTGGTGCCACGATCAGTGTCCCCGTCAGCAGTGGTCTTGGGTTTATCAGCGTTGGTGGTAGCTGAAAAGCTCTTTGTTACTACTCTGCCATCGGCTGCTACCTCCTTCTGAGACGGTGGTGCAGGTGCAGCTGGGTTGGCGCCATCATCTCGGGCCAGTTGGGCCTGTGCTGTGATATCAGCTGAGCTGGCAGTGTTGCGTTGGTTGTTGAGACTCAGTTGATTCAACGCCTGGATCAGAGCAGTCTGCTTGGCTATCTCTGCTGCCAATTCGATTCTGAGAGCGGCCAGTCGTGGTGCTTGCTCGGCAGCGGTAAACACCCGTGAATTTTGTGTAGATTGGATTTGCCTTTGGATACGAGCAATCTGTTGGTTGACGTCAGCCAGAGCCTCCTCAAGTCCTTGTCGTTCATTTACTGCCATGCTTAGAATCCCAGTGCGTTACGCAGTGTGGTTATCTTGGGTAGATAGATCTGCACATCTGCCTTGAAATCCAAGGGTGGTTTGGTAAGTGTGTTGGGATTGCGTTGATAAAACACCCACCAAAGACTGGCATTGTCGTAGAGGTCAAAAGCCAACATGTCGGGTCGATATTGGTATGTCTGTGTGATTACCAAGATCTGATCATCACTTTCTCTGGGAAACGGACGATCGGTCCGCACATCCAGAAAAAACTGACTGTAGGGAGTGAGATAATATGCACTAGTGCTGTCATAATTGGCCATTACCAGAATCCTTGTTTTATTAAATCGCCATTGGCATACTGTTTGAGACTGAACTGACTACTGGCTTGTCTGCGTGAGATCACCGGGTACAGAATCAGTGATATCTCTATCTTGGTGGGCACATAGGTGGGTGAATTTTTACTGAGAGAGGAAGGAGCATCGTAGTCATACACAGCACCTTTCTGTATGCCTTGGCTTGAAAACAATTGGCTCAATCTACCCAGTGCGCCAGATATGGCATTGGTGGGCAGATTGTTGCGTGTGGATGTTCTTCTCTTTAACAAGTCTGTTCCATTTTGATTGGGACTACCTGCACGTATATAGTCAACATCTGCAGGCAGATTATATTCAAAGCTGGTGAGCACACAGGCATGATTGTTGAATTGGTATTCGCCCAGTCCCGAGATATACAACAGCGGAGGTGGCGCGCCGCGTTGTGCATCTTGACCGTAGAACATCTTGGTAGCAGATCGGAAAAAGTGTATCACTGCCAACAAATAATTTGCCTCCACTGTGTCCTGTGCTGTGAATGTTCCTGTGATTCGGATAGTGTCAACCGAGCTGCTTTGATAGAAATAATTTGTGTAATTGGAATGTGTGAGCTTTGCATCGCTGTACATGGCTCTATAGCCAACGTCAATCTTGGGAGTGTAGGGAAAAATCACACCAAATGTAGCGTTAAGTGGAGCCAGGATTCCTTGTTCCGTCTCTGGAGCATTGTATAGATAAGTTGATCCCTCAGCCAGGCTGATTCTCACACGCCAGTCACCGGTGTTGTTGATCAGTCTTTTTTGCTGTGCCAGTGTTTCTTGTCGTTGAGCCAGTAATCTACCTACTTCGGTGTCAGATGCCGGGGTGCGATCCTGTGCGCCATCTGGAGTGAGACGGGCAGCTAAAAAGGCGGCTTCGTTCAGAGCTTCTTGGGCAGTCTGGTCGGGGATGCCAACAGGTAAAGGGAAAGGTGAAATGGTGGGTCGTTCATTACCTATGTCAAATGCATCAAATGCAGCCTGGGCCGATGCTGTGGCACCGTTCACTCCGACGGCTGCAAAAGATTTCACTTTGGCTTCTGCACTGTTAAGCAGTCCTCGGCCAAAGTTTGCTATGTCAGTTGTGGCTGTATCTATAAGTCCTGCACCTGTTGCAGGAAGATTGTTAATGTCTAAAACGCCACCACCTACACCACCAGCAGCGGCAGTTGTGTTGACCGGAGTAGCACCAAAAGCAGACGCTGTGGCATTGGCTGCTTTGTCCACCACATTGTTGGCCACCGCAGCAAGTTGTGGTGGCAATGCACCGGCCACAGCTGATTTCACAGCGCCGGTCGCTGCACCAATCACTTGTCCTATGGCCTGTTGTTTGGCTTGGGCTATGAGTTTGGGTATCTGCGCCTGGGCTTGGTTGACGAGACCAGTCACAGCTTGACCGGCTGCGGTACTGATGCGTTCAAATATTCCAGGACCCACTGCGCCAGCGGGCACAAACTGGTCAAAGCCAGGAACATTACCGGCTTCAAATATTCCAGGGCCGGCCAGGTTAGGCACGTCTAGGTCAAAAACAGGCACACCACCGGCTTCAAATATTCCAGGGCCGGCCAGGTTAGGCACGTCTAGGTCAAAAACAGGCACACCACCGGCTTCGAACAGCAGTCCAGGTTCAGAGGCGCTGGCAAGAAATGGCACATCATAATCAACATTGTACCACCCTTCCACACCAAGTTCTCCGCCGGCACCGGGTATGATGGATCCTAAAAATCCATCTGGTCCTTGGGCAAAATCAAACGCATTAAAATCATTGATACCAGCTTCGGCAGCGGAAAAGATCGAGTCAAGGCCTGTGAGTTCGCTAAAGTTAAATGAAGTCGCAGTCTCGGCTATTTGTGCTGCATCAAACAAATCAAATGGCATGTGCTACCTCCGCTGAACTGACTGCTTCTGGGGAGTCAAGTCCGGTGCCACGCAGATTGTGCAAGCAACACAGCACCACATCGTCGGTCAGCGCCATGAATTTGTGCCGGGTGCCTGCAGGAATTGTGATCATGGCAGGCGCATGAAATTCTGTGGGTTCCGCATGATCTTGCCACACACGCACCGATCCACTGCTAACCAAGGTGATGTGATCATGTACATGCACATGTTGACTGATCACTGTGCGAGCTTTTTTGACCGAGTAGGCACGAACCCAGATGTCATCCACCTCGGCAAACTCAATATAATCTAATTTTGTAGAGTCCATGCGTTTATTTACCCAAAAAATAAACTACCCAGTTTATAACCATTGACAGACACGCAGAGTGTGTTATAATAAATAACATTTTAAGGATACTGCCTGATGGCCACCATCGCAAGAGCAACACCAAAAACCAACTATCTCAACAACAGAGATATTCTCAAAGAAATCCACCTAAGCAAGAAAAACTATT
>Ga0164295_10001243_pt1 | contig 21133 bp, 22 predicted proteins | sample GEODES006metaG_FD_111798 | JGI IMG/M metagenome (GOLD analysis project Ga0164295, IMG submission 111798) | Oligotrophic lake water microbial communities from Sparkling Lake, Wisconsin, USA - GEODES006 metaG | ecosystem: Environmental > Aquatic > Freshwater > Lake | place: USA: Sparkling Lake... | reverse complement strand
TCGAGCCCCGCGGCCTCACCATCAAGGACAAAGTTGTCGAAAGGGAGAGCCGCAATGGCTGCCTTGATGCGGGGAAGTGTCTCGAGGACCGTGCCGTTGCGGGTGTAGAGGGTGGCCTCACCTTTTGACTTCACCGCCACCATACGAAGGCCATCAAGTTTTGCCTCAACTCGAACAGGATAATTTACCTTCTCACTAATTTTGAAACTTCCGTCAGTGGAGACAGTAGTTTCCAAAGTTTCTGCAAGAGAAACTGCAAATGGAACAATAGAATTAGGCCAAATTTTGTTGATTGTCGTTGCAGAAACTCCACAGCGAAGATTTCTACCAACAAGACGATCACACCACTTTTTTCCCACTTCATCAAAGGTTGAAATTGCGCCTTCGATTGCTCCGCGGGCCTTAGATCCAGTCATTTCACGACGAGCAAGAGCATCCAAAAGATCCATGAATTTGGCAAGAGCATCGTCAGAATGACCAACCTTGACACTACAAGTCACGCTGTCGTATTTTGAAATACCCCAGTTCTTCCAGGGATCAAATGCCATAACAAGAAAACGGTGAAGAATTTTGTTGTTTACATTCTCAGACAAAACCCTTTCTTTAAAAAGGCGAGATCCGTCAGATTCAATCTTTTCGAGAATATCAATAACACTCATTGGTGACACCTTCTTCAAAGAGAGAATTTTCAACGTGGAACAACACTTCACTGGCCCCAGCATCAGAAAGAAAATTCATTGTCCACGCAATGATCTGCTCAGCAGATGCATCAGGTGGAAGATCGTTAGAAGCAAGGTTTGCCAAACGCTCCAGCACAAATTGACTCATTTTTTCTCCTTTCACTTATTATAACATGCAGGTGGGGCAGGTTGCATACCTACCGCTAGTTGATTTTTTTTAGTCGTCGGCCAATTTTACGAAAAATCTTACCGTCAACCAACACAAAATAGCGCGTATCATCACAAGGCAAATTTTGTGTTGATGGATCAATATCAACAATAATCCCAACAGGGTTTATTCGATCTTTTGTTTTTTTACGAGATGATGCGACTGGTATTAGCTCAACAAGATCTCCTACCAGAAGCCCACCAAATGTTTCTTCCATCCCCCAATTTTAACTGAATAATCTTTTGATTAAACAGCTGTCTTATGCCTTATGCCTTAAGTCTTTTACGTCATCTTCAATTGCATCAATCTTTCTATCGATTGTTTCGACTTTTGATGATATTGATTTCATTTCACTCGTCAATTCAGTAAGAGACTGTTTAAACAGTCCACGATCCTCGCCATGTGAAACCAGCATTTTATCAATTTGGCGCTCATGACTTGGAAGCAAGTGCTTTATAAGGAACCACCCAAACCCGCCCAGGCACGAGACTGCAATGACAACGCCCGACGCCGGGCCGCTGACTCCATTTATTAATTGTGGCAACCAATCTTCAGGCATCGAACCTCCTTTTAGATGAGGATGACTCATCATATGAGTAAATATTTCCAAAAGGAGGAATTAAATATTAGTGTTTGTAAAATTTAAAGATTATTAGGCGCTTGGTTTAGTATTTCGCCTGCAAGCTCAGCAAGCTCTTCCTCAAGCATTTCTGTTATTTTTACTGCTAGAGGGCGCCATCCTTCATCCATCTCAATGGCACTAATTTGTGCGTGAGCTTTCTTTTTTGAAGAATGGCAATTACGATGCTTTTTACCTTTATCATCAGTATAACTCATAACATGGGAGCCTGAGTCTCCATCAGTCTGCTTACACTTTTGCTTTTTAATAGAATAGGGCATCTTTTCCTCTTAACTTGTGCCTAAGTATTACTCAATCAAGGTTTTGGAGTTTGCGCGGCTGCTGAACCAGGAGTTATTTAACGCGCTGGTGCTGCGTAAGGTGTATACAATTTTGCCTTTGCTTGGAGCAAGCGAGCAACAGCTCCAGGATCATCTGGCCACCGTGGGCCGGCGGCGGTCTTTGACTTTTTGTACCAGGCCACAAATGAGTAATAGTCTGGCTTCACCTGTCCTGTTGCTGCATAAGCTTCCCATGCCGACTTCACGGCTGCTCCACCATCAGGAGTTGCTTTTACATATTGATCCCAGTTAGTTACATTAGACTTTTTAGAACTTGGGTCAGCTGATTTTGGTGTTTGAGCTGCTGTCTGAGTCTGAGCAGGTGCTGGGGTTGATTTTCCCGCCGAAGTGTCGGCTTCAACCTTATTTTTTGGAGGATTAATAATTTCAGACAAAGGAACTATAGAAACGTTGTACATATCATAAATGTAAGATAAGTAGAAATCAGCATTTTGATTTTGAAATTCTTTCTTTGCAAGAAAAGAATTTCCATTATATCCTAAAATGGTTAGCAAATTAATTAATAATTCACGCTCTTTGTTACTATTGAGTCCAGTTCGGATTTGCTGTTTGATGTTCTCAGTAACACTACTCAATGCCCCGTTGTCAAGGAAATTTTGTGCTTTGGATGTAACTCCTAAACCAAAAAAATTAAACAATCCTTTTAGAGAATCTCCTGACGTAACATATTGGCTAAGCACCTCGTAACGTGCACTCCAAAATTTCTTTATATCAGCTCGCTGTGTATTAAGCGATGCGTCTAATGTAGGTTGATCTATTGGAGTTCCGGGGTTGCCAGGATAACGCATCAATACGCGTTTTATAGAAAATACAAAACGATATAAATCTTGAACTCGTTTTTTAGCATTTTTAAAATCTACTGAAAGAGGTTGTTCATCTTTCAATTGATTTTGCATTGCAAATAATTCTTGATCGAATTTAACAGTAGCAACTGGACTTGGAACAGCAGGAGGGGTCGATGCAACTGGAGCGGCTGGAGCGGCCTCAAACAAAGACTTAGTGACCTCTTCTTTTATGATCATTTTTAATTTAGAAGGATTCATTTTATTTCCCATTTTATATTACTCATCAGCCAGAAGTAGTGTGTATGTGTAAAGATCCCATCCAGGGTGCTCATTTGACTGCTTTACACAAATCTTCAAAAAAGCTTCAATGTCAGACGCCTTTTTGAAGACCTGGCATCCAGCACTCCATAGATCAACTCTCTGTGAGTCTGGACCGGCACGATGAATGTTAATGCCGTAGACTCCTTCAGTGATTGAGTGAGGGTCCATTGAGTGAATCTTGTTCTTGTCTTTGTCACGATATACTTTGACTTCTTTTACTTGGACAAGCGCAGGTTTGCCTTTATGAAGTCCATAACGATAAGCGCCGCGATATTGTCCTGGCACAAGACAAGCTGTTCCCATTCTGTTTTCAGGGTTTAAAAGATGAGCATCACCAGGGTCAGTTGTGATTTCCCATGATCCTAAAATTCGCATTGTTCCTGAATCGTCGCGAGCAACAACATACATTCTATCATTAAATGTGTTGGTTGAGCCGCCTGGGCTACGAACTCCAATAATATTGAGGTCCCACTTTTCTGGTCCATCAAAAACTTTGTATCCAAGAGCTTTCATTGGACCAAAAAGATCGTCAGGTGTTTTGATACTATCAATTTTCATTTTTAGATCTAATGCCTTTTGTATAGAGCTAACTATTACTGAGGTTGAGATTTTTCGATGTGTTTCCTCAAATCTTTTAGATCACGTCGATAAAAATCGATAGGCTTGGCCTTTGTCACCTTTTCAATTTCTTTCTTGACTTCATCAAGCTTCTTTAGGAGCTCTTCATATTTTTCAAGTGTAAGAGTGTGAATAGGCATGGAAAGCAAATAGTCATAATTGCCGTCCTGCTTATGAAGCTCAAGCTTTTCAATGCCAGCAATAATTTCAGCCCTTTTGACATTTGCAACCTTAATCTCAAGGTCAATGATTGCCTTAATGAATCTTGCTCGAGCGCTCAATTGTGACTGCTCGTGCTCCAAAGAATTTAGAAGATGAGTTTTTCTCTTTTCATAATATCCAAGTCGAAAATTGACAAAATATGAAACAACCTCTTCAGCTGAATTGAAGACAAGCAAATTTCCATTTTCGTCAAGAGTTGTGATATTCTCGGTGTCTGACTCTACAAGTTTCAGTAGCTGAGAAATCTTTGATCCACTTGGGTCTTTATTTTGAAGCTCGGCAAGCGTGGCACGAGGAAACTTCAAAACATAATGAATGTTACCAGAGCTATGATTGTCATAGCTCGATATAGTTCCTTTTTCAACAAGGGACTCAAGATGCTTTTCATATTTTTCATATGTATATGAAGGAGGGATCTCAGTCACTTCAATAACAGTGGAGTTTTTAATTGCACAGCGTCCAACAATAGACCATGACTTCTTATTTTCGTCGCTGCGAATAAAATCACCAGTGAACCCGTTGATCCAAGGACGAAGCTCACGAATTGGCTTTTCGTCAAGAACGTCCATACAAGCATCGATGAGATCGAGCGGATGTCGATTCATGATGTTCGTTGCGAAACCAACGGCGATGCCAGACCCACCATTAAGAAGAACTGTTGGAATGATTGGCAAAAAGAATTCAGGCTCAATCTCTACACCTTCCTCATAGCAAGGCGTGCAAAGATCAAAGTCTTTGTACAAAAGTCTAAAGTTTTCGTTAAACTTTACGCCAATGTAACGAGCGGCTCCAGGGACTGGACACCTGAGGCTTCCAAACTGACCTTCACGCTGGAAAATTGGCATTGAGTTCTTGAAATCTTGTGCCATTGTGATAATGGCAGATTCAAGTGACCCATTTCCGTGGTGGTAATATGCTTCAAATGCAATTCGGCCAGCAAGCTGGAATACTTTAAGGCCTTTATCAGATGAAGATTTAAAGATGCGATTTGCAACAAATGCAATTTTTCTTTGTGAGGGTTTAAAGCCATCAATTACACTTGGGATGGCTCGATTGCTAATCGTATATTTTGCATAATCTCGGTACTCGAGATCAAAGAAATCTTCAATCTTTCTAACTTGATCCACGCATGGCTCCTTTTTCAGGATTTTATTATACCAAATTGTATTTTACAAATTTATTTTCGGCCTATTCCAGTGATTTGATAGGCTGGTTGAGTTACTGGTTGAAGCTGTCCTGATTCAATTTGCGTAATTGTTTGCTGTAGTGAATTTTCAAATTGTTTTTTAGCATTTACAATATTCGTGACTGCTTCTTGAATATTCAGTGTTTGAGCATTTTGAACTTTATCTTTAAGAGAATTCATTAAAGATAAAAGATTGTTTTGAACCCAACCATCAGAAATCTTTGTTATAAAGAGCAATATTTTTTTCAAAACTGAAGCTCCGACTGCTTTTCCAGCTTTAGCTGCTCTGGCTAATATAGCCGTTGCATCACCGACAGCCGGAATGGCAGAAATCATTGAAAAAAATGCGCCGAGCCAATCTTTAGCTAAAGATGATTTTAGAGTTGCTATTCCAGCAACTGTTACTGATACAGCAACACCAGCTGGTCCCATAAAATCAGTAGCGGCGCCTATTGTAGTAAGCGTCCAATCCATTGCACTAGATTGCCAAATGTTATACAGTACTTCTTTGGTGTAGTCAGGTAGCCCGCCCCCAGCAGGAAGTGGGTGTGATGTTGCACTACCTTCACCATCATTGACAGTAATTTCGCTAAGTCTTTTTAACTCTTTTCTTACTATTTTTCTTAGTTGTGATTCTGTGATTTGCATTATGATAAATATGCAGCGCACTTGAAACTTAGATCAAGTATTTGATCAGTTGTTTCAGCTCTGCGAGCTGTTGACGCGACTGAAGAGTTTTGAGGGCATAATTTCTCACACCTTCGTTTTTGTTTTTTGCAAGTCTGACAAGAGCATCTGCGGGAGTGTTTGAATTTAATGCGACCGCCCGGCAAACGTTCGTGTCTTTGTCTTTAGCAAGCTGAGCGAGCACTTCTACAGGAGCGTTTGGGTTGCTTGCAACAGATCGGCGAACACCCGTGTCTTTGTCTTTAGCAAGCTGAGTGAGCACTTCTACAGGAGCGTTTGGGTTGCTTGCAACATAGTAGCGAACATATTCGCCTGTGTCTCGAGCAAGCTGAGCGAGCACTTCTACAGGAGCGTTTGGATTGCTTGCAACAGGGCGGCGAACACTTGTGCTTTCGTCTCGAGCAAGCTGAGTGAGCACTTCTACAGGAGCGTTTGGATTTTTTGCAACATAGTGGCGAACATATTGATCCTTGTCTCGAGCAAGCTGAGCGAGAGCATCTGCGGGAGTGTTTGGATTTTCTGAAACGCGCCAAAGAACAATCTTGTCTTCGTCTCGAGCAAGCTGAGCGAGAGCATCTGCGGGAGTGTTTGGTATGAGTGCGATAGATTGGCGAACAGATAGGTCTCCGTCTCGAGCAAGCTGAGTGAGCACTTCTACAGGAGCGTTTGGATTTTTTGCAACATAGTGGCGAACACTTGTGCTTTCGTCTCGAGCAAGCTGAGTGAGCACTTCTACAGGAGCGTTTGGATTTTTTGCAACATAGTCGCGAATTTCGGAATTCTTTGAGCGAGCTAATTGAACTAGCACTTCGAGCGGTGCGCTTGTGTTGTTCGCAACATTTTTTTGAATTGTTATGCTCTCATCTTTTGAAAGCTTCGCAAGCGCTTCTGCAGAAGCGCTTGCATTTCCTGCAATAGCTCGTCGAACTCGTTCACTTACATCATTGCAAAGCTTTACCGAAATTTCTGTCGGTATGTTTGAGTTCTTCGCAACATGAGTGCGAATAAGTTCGCTTTTATGGTTTGCAAGATGAGCGAAAACTTCTGCTGACACTTTTTCTTCACTCAAAACAAAACTAAAAAGATCTGACTCTTCTTCTTCTGACAGACCTCGAACAAGATCTTGCAGCGCGTCTACGCTCTGAGCAGCTGCCTTGATCTTATCTCTTGATGGGTGACGTCCATCAAGTGACTCGTTCTTCTCTGTCATCGTCTGCATGATCTTATCATGATCAGACCCAAGAATCTTTCTGAGTGACTGTTCAGTCAAACCTTTATTTGACCGATCAACTGACAAATCACCGTCCTTGCCGCTGAGCTTAGGAGTTCCATTCACAAACCCAACTGAGAGCCAGTCAGAGTTCAATTTTGGGTTATCAGCGATGATGTAGAACAGCGTGATCTCACTGCCAGTTCGTCCTGTGTAGTTATAGAACAAGTTTGAACCCGACATGCGTGCTGTGCACCATGTTGTTTTCTCTTTCATCGTCACTGGGTCGTACCCAGCGATCTTGCAACTGTTCTCTCTGGTCGTTGGCATCCAGATGTTCCAACGACCGACTTTGCCGACCCTGTCGGCTTCAACTGGGCTCAAACCACTGTCAACGTCAAATCTCTGCTTCTTGCGCTCAGAGAGCGCAAGCAAGCGCTCGAGCTGATCAATGGTGAGTTTTGTCGGGTCTGCTGGAGAAAAGCTGGCGCCTGCGCCAGCAAACAGTTCATCATTGAGCACTGACGTCTTGAACTGCTCATTGCTCTTCCACTTCTGAGAGATGCCAGCTTCTTTTGTCGAGAACAGTTTAACAGTTGGCAAAGCGTCAGAGAGTGGGTGCGTCTCAGTGCGCTTTGGTGCTGCCCCAAAGCGATCACTCAACCAAGTGATCCACTTCGGCGGAAGTCCACTGATATCAGTTGACTTGTCTGGAAACTTTTTGATCAGTTGGACACGATCAATCTCTGGTCCTTCAAGTACTAGAAGCGTGTTTGGTGAACGCTTCGCTTCTTTTAAAAGAAGACTGACGTAGCGCCTCAGTTGAGATTCAGTGATTTGCATTATGATAAATATTAAGATCACTTACAACTTAAGATAAGTTCAGTAAATTAAATCTGTTTATTTTTGAGTTTTAATTCTTTTATTTTTTCAGATGCAATTTCTTTTATACGTGTGTTTTTTGGGTTTGCAAATATTAGATTTGCAATTTCCAATGTACATCGAGGATTTTGAAGAATGAAATATTGAACGTTTTCATCATGTGTCATTGAAAGAAATTTTAATATTGATTTTGTTGGTGTATTAATAGCAACGTCTTCTTTATCAAAAGCAGTCAAGCTTGGATTAGACTTTAAAAATTCAGAATAGTTATAGAAATATTTTGGTTTTTTAAAAATAAATTTTTGCTGCAGCCTTTCTGGATCCGCATTTTTTCCAACATGACTTGCTCGAACTAAACTTTGTTTAATTTCAGAAGCATTCCAAGTTGTCCAAGGGTCAATTTCTTGAGTACGCGTGTCATACTTTGTCCAAGCCATTGGTGTAACAATGTCAGGATCATAAATGACTGCAACAAGTCCATCACCTAAAAGGCTCATAAATATGATTCCATTGACTCGACCTTTTAGAAAATTGGAGGCGCGATATGCAAGAGGTGCTGAAGGATACTTGCCTTTTGTTAGAGGTTGTGAAAGAGCTTCACTATATTCTAATGGTAGATCTTTGACATCCTTTTCTTTTCCAAGTAATTTTAATTGCTCAAGAGGAGTAAGTGATTTTCCATAAACTTTTTTGCATATATCTTCATGAAAGATAATGAACCCATACAAATTTACTTTAAATTTGTAAATCCATTTACCATAATCGCCCATGAATGTGTTGTTGTTTTCACTTTTGTCCCAAACAGTATATAGACCATGACCGTATGAGCTGCCAACGCCTTTGCCTATTTTCCAACCAGTTGATTGGTAATTTGATAAATCGCCAGTTTCAAAAATCTTTAAAAATTCTTCTGGTGATTTATCTGTACCATGATAGACAGTTGCAATTGTACCGTAGACCTCTTCTTTCAGAAGTGATCTTACTTGATGACGAAGCTGTGACTCAGTAATTTGCATTTAGCCCTCGTTTCTCAATTGCGCGCTTTGCTTCATCTCTGACTTCTGCAGATTCATCATTCAAAAGTTTCTGTAGCGCAGCTACAGAAGTTGCTGCGTTGTTTGCTACGAAGTATCTTACTATTTGATATTCATCGCTCACAAGCATGTCAAGAATATCTGGAAAGCTGCAGTGAGATGCAACACCTCGGCGAATAAATTCGTACTTCTCAGTCGCAAGTTTTCTGAATGCTTCTGCGGGTGCTGAATAGTTTGATGCAACTTGAGATCTGACCCATTTTTGTTTGTCGTTTGCCAGCTTCATCAAAACATCAGCGGGCGTTTTTTCGTTATCTGCAACACAACTACGAATGATTGCGTTTTTATCATTCGAAAATTTCACCAACACGCTCACTGGCATGTTCTCATTTCGCAGAGCAGTCATCTTCACGCCTTGAGCTTCATCATTTGCAAGCTTCGTCAAAATCTCGGGGTTAGAAGTTTTTTTGGCGATCATTTCTTTTGTCACAAAGGTGAGACGTGAAAACGCAGACATGAAAACTCTTGCGTCATTCACCACAAGTTCAACGAATTTTTTGTCTGGTGATCTTGTTTGGAGACGTTGTGGGTCAGCTTGTGATCCAGCTTGCGCTGATCGCTTCAAACTTTTCTCAATTTCTTCATGCCCCAACGTTTTTTGCTGTTGAATTTTCTTTGGCTTTGTTCTTGTATTCAGCTTCATCCAAGAAATTGGCGTCACAATGTCTGGATCGTAAATCACAGCAACTGGCCCATCATCTCTATCAAAAAAGATAAGACCATTGACGCGACCTTTCAAAAAAGGCGCCAATTTGCTCGCGTCATTAGAGCTCTCAGCATCATGTGGCAACTTGGCCAAAATGCTCATATCTGTTTCTGTGGCTTTTTTGAGTTCCTTTTCTTTGCCGAGCAATTTCAACTGCTCAAGAGGAGAAATGGAGCGACCGTAGACCCGCTTACAAACAGTTTCATTGAAAATGATGAAGCCGTGAAGATTCACTTTCAGTTTGTACAACCAAGGGCCGTAAACGCCTTCAAATGTTTGATGATTTGATCGTTCCCAGACTGCATACAACCCGCGGCCGTACATCTCACCGCCAGCGCCTCCAGACCATCCAGTCGATGTGTAACCTTCACTGGAACCTGTTTCAAAGATCTTCAAGAACTTTTCTGGAGGTTGCTTCGAGCCGTGATAGACGGTTGCAATTTTTCCATAGACTTCTTCTTTTAAGAGAGTTCTGATCTGGTTGCGGAGTTGTGATTCAGTAATTTGCATTACAATAAATATTCTTTACAAACAAAAAAGGCTCGTGAACTTTTGTTCACGAGCCAAATACAAAACTTTTAGCGAGTCAGATAATCATTTCCAACAAGCTTGAGAATCACACGCTCAAAAGGATCCCCAGGAGGACGATCATAACGAATGACAATTCCTTCTCGTGTATGACCAGCATTGTTAAGAAGTGTTGGGCCGTCAGAAAGACTAATAACTTCCTTTGAAAGCTTGTAGTTCATTCGGGTCTCTCCACTTTCCGTAATGAAAGAAGAAACCTCTGGCTCCCACTTCATTGTGGAAACAACTGGAACGTGAGGAATGTCAAGCTCATTGCAAAGTTCAACAAGCTCATTCCAAGAAAGCCAACGACAAGTGTTGCTGTCCCAGCAATCAAAAGCAATGAACTCAGTAGTAGTAAGTCCATACTTCAGGTCTTGGACCTGGCCATAGACCTCACCATAGATGAAGTAACCAGGCCGACTCTGGAGCTTTTCAGAGAGATTGTACTTGATTGCAACATCCCACCACATTCCACCGCCAGCTTCATATTGAACGGTAGACCCGTCTTCAAGAGTCTTTTCGCGAGTCTCTTGCTTCAGCTTCCACATATTTCGCGAACGAACATGGAACTTCATCTCACCTTGGTAAGAAGCCCATCCAGCACCAAAGTTTGCACCATGAATCTTTTCAGTACAAACAACTTCAGCACCAACAGGAATCATTCGCACATTCTTCACGATTGAATCAACGTCATACTTTGTAGTGCAAAGAGCACTATCAGGTCCACTGGCGGCAGACCCAGCGTCGAAAGAACCACCAGGGTGTCGACCACGAGAATCGAGAACCTCATACTTCTTGAGCTCAAGGAGCTCATTAAAGACAGCAGCACCTTGCGAAGAGAAAGCATCAATCCACTCCTGACGAGCTGGAACCATAAGCCCTCGAGAGACAACACCGCGGAGGCGCTTTGCCTTTACTCGAGCATAGCCGTTCTTTGCATCTTTTTGCAGAAAGGAAAACTCAGGAATAGAGACAGGAACCATTGCCTCATTGACTGCGTCAAACCAAAGAACCTTGTCACCAACCTTCATGGTTCCACGTGCAACAACGGCATATGAAAGACCATCTCCATAAGGAGAAACAAGGTCAAGACGATCTGCATTTGGATGAGGAATAATTTCAGCAACTTCAAGAATAGTTGCCAGTGGATTAACTTCGTCACTCATGATAGACCTCAGCGTGAGTTATTAGCTGCTTGTTACAACATTATATCATGACTGCGCGTGATTTGCACAGGTTCCAGAAAATTTGCTGGCAATGTCTCAGAGTTGCTGAGGTTTTTATTTATAGCGAAGTGCGTTCTCCAACACAAGAAGCAATGGATGTGTAAAGCTCACGTTATGAGCGTGTGAATACCACGCGTCGTTTTTGTTGAGCTTTCGTGCTTTCCAGTACAGATCTGTTCTGCTGTAGCCCCACTCTATTTGGAATTTTTCCCAATCAATATTTTTGGGATCTACATTGTGGTTATCACTTTCGGTTTCAAACAACCAAAAATCCCAAATATCTGGGGATTCTTCAGAATAAGGTTGCCCAAAGTCGATTACTGCCCACCAGCCAGCAGAGTGATCTGTAATCAAGAGACGCTTGTGATTGCTCCTTTCATACTTAACAGGAACAACCGATCTTTCAACAGAGCAATTAAAAACTTCAATTGTCTCATCATCATAAATTTTTTGTGCAAGTTCAAACAGTCTGCTGACAGTTCCTTGTGTAACTTCTTCAAGTTGTTTGACAAACTGAGTAGGAACTCCGCAGTAACCGTGCTTAGACACAAGCATTTTCTTCCTCGAAGGATTCAGTGTTTCCCAAAATCTTCAACTTTCGTGGAGCAGAGTCACCAGCAAACCAGGTATCAAGTGTAGTCTTTAGACCAGGTCCACCTTGAATAACAAACATTTTTGGATGTTGGATGATTTCTTTATATTCTTCATCTTCAAGGGCCGCCAGACCCTTTTTGTATGAAACATCCCACTTTTTGATGTCTTTGATTTTTGACTGCCAATCTTCAAAATCGCTGTTTGTGTAGAATGGAATTGTCTCCTTTCCTTTTTTAACAACAACCAGAGGAGTCATTACTCGACAAATCATCTGTCGATCAAAAAGCTCCGGCCAATAACGACCAAAGAAATTCATTAGAAGACCAGCAATTGAATCTCCGTCAGGATCGGCATCAGAGTAAATGAGAATTTTACCATATCGAAGTGCGCCAGGAGCTTCACCCATACGCAAACCAATAGCAGTCAAAAGGTCTTTTACTTCTTGGTTCTGGATTACTCGAGTTGAGGTAAGTTCAGTCACGTTGATGAACTTGCCACGCAGAGGGAAAGCAGCCTGTAGATTTGGATCTCTAAACTTTCTGAATGCGCTCATGGCGCTATCTCCCTCATAAAGAGAGAGTGTGCACAACTCACGCTCTTTTGACTTTGAATCAATAAGCTTCAACACTTTTTCTTTGCTGATTGTCTTATTGAGTTCGCGAAGCTGTTTGCGTTCTTCGGCAAGAGCCTTTTGCTCCGCCCAATCAAGAATCCGTTGAACAACTTCAGAATTAAATATATCCTTTAGCGTCTTCTCGCTTACCTTGAATTGTGAACCAAAGTCTCGCGATTCGGTAATCAATTTCTCCTTTGTTTGGGAGCTAAATGCAGGATTGACTACATCAGACTGAACGTAAAGAGTGAAATGGTTTTTCAACTCCGCTGGACGAAGTTCAATCTTATGCTTGCGCTTCACACGATCACGAAGCCACTCAAGAATCTGTGACATCACGTAATCAACGTGTGTGCCGCCGTCCTTTGTCTCGACAGAGTTGACAAAGGAAACCTGTGTGAATGTTCCACTTGAAGGAGAAATAGCAATCCTCCAGCGGTCAACCTCTTCATACGCAACGGGTGTTGTATAAAGATTGCAATACTCTTTGAACGACTTGAACTTGTATTCAACATCATTAAAAGTAATCTTAATCTTTTGATTACAAGCAGCAAGATCAATGCAACGCTTGCGCATCATTTCAACATGTGTTGCATCAATAGAATCCATTCCAAATCGCTTCAAGTCAGGCTTAAACATAATTTCTGTAAAGCCTGACTTGTATTTTAGAATTTTTGGCTCCGTTCGATTCATCATGTTGTTAGTAAAAATCTGCTGAAATGCAAAATTTGCATCAGAGGTTCTAATACGAAACATCAACGAAAAAATGTTTGTGAGTGTAGATCCGACACCGTTTGTTCCAGCAACAAGGCGTTGTTCATCATCATTGAAATTTGAACCTGCCTTAAGATTGCTGAAAATCATTTCAGGAATCCACTCGTTGTGCTCGGCATGCTTAACAACTGGAATTCCACCGTTGTCCCAAATTGTAATCGAGCTGTCCTCGACATTCACAGTCACCTTAATTTCATTCAACTTTTGATTACGACGATGCTCATCAATAGAGTTACTGATGATTTCATCAAAAATTTTCATGAATGCAGGGTTGTATGTAACAGGACAAGCCGCAAGCTTTCCTTCATCATTTAGGAGGAAAACGTCTTCGTCTTTTGGCTTAATGCTTCCGCAATACATTCCAGGACGAAGTAGAACATGCTCAATGTCAGAAAGCTTACGATACTTTTGCTCGATTGTTTTGTGCATTGATTCACTCACCAATAAGTAGATTCTTCATATTTTGAATTGTATCAAAACTTTTGCCAGGAGCGTGATGAAAGCCAATACCCCCCGAGGCCCGCCACTCAGTGATGTTTTTGATGTTATCATCTACAAGAATGTTGGGAACTCCATTTGTAACAGCATGCTTCCACTTCTCGTTTGCAGGAGTAATAAAGATTTCACTCGGAAAAGGGTTGAGATAATTCTTTACCCAATTTGTTTTTCCACGTCGAGCAGGCCCAAAGCTACCACTCTTATCAGGAACGGGTGCAGAAAGGATATCGACCTTCACACCATAAGTGTGAAGATGACTCCAAAGTTCATTTACACCATCCTCAAGATGGGGAAGGTTATAAAACGAAGACTCAGGGTCGTTCGAAATAAACGCCATCGTAAGCTTTCGGATTGTCCTTTCATTTTCAAAATCATGAAAATTATATTGAGTCAATCCTTGATTATTCATCTTTTCTTTAAGAGCAAGTGTAAATTTAGCAACTTTTTTGCTAAGAAGAGAAAGTCCTTCGGGTGTAAGCTTAACAAGATTGTTGATGTTCAAGTTCATTCCTTTGTGGAAATCAACAAGAACACCATCCATGTCACAAAAAATCTGATTGAATTTCATTTTGGTCAAATGACCCAGTAAGATAGGAGAACAGAGGAAAGAATCATAATAAAAGTCCATGCACCAAACAAAGCGGGCAGGATGCTTGAACGATTCATAAGATACTTGATACCATCATTGTGGTGATTAAGTTTTCCCACAACAGGACGAAGATGCTCTTCAATAGAGGAATTTGTTTGATTGTGAACTTCTTCTTTAAATTTTAGATAGAACTCTTCTTGTTGAACAAGAGAATCATTTTTATTTTCATTGATGCGAGATATAGAATTATTTGTAATCGTGTCAATTTCATTTTTTGCTACAATGGCGGCATCTGCGATGCCGATCACAAGCTCGTCATGAATAACACTTTTAATATGTTCGCGAAGCTTTTCGTCATCAAGAATCTTATCAAGTCTTGAATCAATTGCATCAATTCTTTCTCTCATCACAAACACAGACATAGTATTCCTTTATCGGGATTTTATTTACCCGAAACATACTAACATTTTACCACGCCTGTATAAAATTTGCATAAATTCGAAAAATTTATGTGGCCGTAGTAAGTCCATTTTTGATAAGATTTACAATATCTAAAGTTGTGTCAGCATTATTTTGCACAAAAGAATCTGCAAGTTCTTTTGGTATTTGAATGTACATTCTTTTCACTTGAATGTCTTGCAAATGATCATCTTCCGTTATGCAGCTTTCTACTTTGCCAATGATTTTTAGCATAAAATCTCCTTAAGTTGATGGTGGTCTTGTTAGTCGTCGTGCTCTAACTTTTTTCACAATTGGTGTAAAAGATCCGTTTATACACGAGATCTGAAATTTTAAGGAAGACAAAGGAGCTGTGATAATATCACTTGCAGAAGATGCAACACCGTTTCCTCCTGCAGAGGCGCTCCATGTTCCTCTCATTAGATTTGCGTTTCCAATTTTAGGACCTTCCATATAGTCAGTATCTTCTTTTATTGATGTGATACAAAAAATTTGACCTGCCAAAAGAAGTTGAACTGCCCACGTTTTAGGAGTGATTGTTGTGCTTGCAACAAGATTAACTCCTGTTTGAAGAGCACTGCTTTGCCATCTTCTTGTAACAATTGCGCCTGTATTTAAGGATGCTGGGTTAATTTGAATTCCATATGAATCACCTGCTCGATAATGATTTGCATCTCCAATAGAAATTGCAAGATTTCTGCCTGTTGCCATAGACGGAACCTCAATTATTGCATCAACAAGAATATGTTCCATTGGAGCGTAATTTGCAATTGACAATAAAATTGTTGAAGTAATTGATGTTCCGGTGCCAGATGTCAAATTTGTTTTAAACCCACTTGAATCAAGTGTTATTGTTCCGCGACCGCCTGTTATTGCCGCTACAGCTCCAAATGTTATTGAGCCTGTAATAAATGAATAAAATACAGCGTCGGCCGCAACAGTTGCAGATCCAGTTCCAATAGTTGTACAATTTACTTCTTGAACTGTATTCCACCGCGCTCCTTCATCAAAAACCGCAGGAACACCAATGCCAACGACATAATCAGAAGTTGCAGTTTGATTAAATTCATCTGCACAGGTCAATCTTATACGAGAAATATCTCCATCAGTAAGATTGCTAAGTGTTGCACTTCTTCCAGAAGTCGTTGAAAGTGTTCCTGTTCCTGCAAGAGCCATTGTGTAAGAGATAGTTCCAAACCCTCCAGATGCAGTTCCAAATGAAATTGAAGCGCTTGTTACTCCAGTTGCTGTTGAAAGTTGTGTTGAAGATGGTGGAGTAATTGGAGTTGCATTTGAAGAAGTTATTATTGAAGTTGCAAAAGCTTTTGACATTGACAAGTCTGAAGCTGTCACAAAAACTTTAATTGATTGTAGCGGTTGATAAGTTGTTACAGTTACAGTGTTAGATGACCCAGTAATTAAATGGGCAGCTGACTCTCCATTATAAAATGTTGCATCCCAATTATAAGTTATGCCGTCATATCCTCCATTTGGGTATGCAGTGATTTGAACAGGTCCAGGAACTAATTGCAAAGTTTTTTCTGGACTTACAGTTAATTCAAGATTTGTCCCTGAGTTAACTAAAGTTAGTGTATTTCCATCTCTAACTAATTTTGGCAAGTTATTTCCTACGTTGAAGGTGGTCTTGTTAGTCTTCTAAATCGTATTTTTTTTATAATAACCGCGGAGTTTCCAACAACGCTTGTGTTTGATAATACAAAATGCATGTTGATTGTTGAAAAAGCTGATGCTAAACTTGATGCAGCGGTAACACCGTTTCCTCCTGGTGATCCTGTCCATGTACCTCGCATAGGAGCAGACAATCCTAATTTAGGACCTCCTAAATAATCCGTAGTCTTTGTAACAGTCATTAATGGAATTCTTTGAGAGTCCATTAAAATTTGCCCTGAAAACGTGCTATTTGAAAAAGCATCAGTGGTAGAACCAATTGATTGAGCAGTCACAGTCGCAGATTGATAGCGTCTTGCATCAATTGATCCTGTTGTTGCATTTGTCCAGCTTAATCTAATTGAAAAACTGTCCAAATCGTTAATGTTTAGACCATCACCCATTCCCATGTTAAAATTGTAAGGATAATTTTGTTTTTCAATTTCAGTAACCATATCAAGCAAAATATGCTCTGCAGGTGTGTAGTTACTGATTCCTCCGCTAATAGCAAATCTAAGATTAGAAGCCTGTGATGTAGCTGCAGTTCCTGACATCACATATCTTAAACCATTTGAACTTGCGCTAATTGAGTGTGTAGGTGTTCCTGAAAGATTTAACAAGGTGAATGTGATTCCACCAATTGTTACTGAGCCAGTGCCTGATAATGAACCCGTTCCAATGTTAGTGAAATCTATTTCATAAATTGTACCCCAGTTTGCTTCTTCATCAAACACAGGATTTGCAGCAATACCAACAATATATGAAGATGTTACAACCTGTGAAAACTGATCAGTACAAGTTAAAACAACTTTGGAAACATCATTATTAGACAACGGTGAAATGGAACCACTTCTTCCGGTCAAGGTTGAAAGAGACCCAGGGCCATAGTTTGAAAGTGTGTAACTGATTGTTCCAAAACCACCTGAAGCTGTTGCAAATGCAAAAGATGCTGAAGTGATCCCGGCAGGTAAAGATTCAGTAATTGCCGTGGGAGCAAAAAGAGAAGGTGGATCTCCAACAGAAACAAGAGCAGTTGAATAAGATTTCAAAAGTGAGTTTAAAGAATCAGTCCCCGTGACAGAAATTTGTGCTACTTGTTTTGGAAGACTTGTATTAAATGTAATGCTAGACCCAGACCCAGTGATGTGCTGATTTACTGACGTGCCATCTGAATTTTTTGCATTCCAAGTATAAGACATTGCTCCAGAGTTTCCAATCGTTGAAACGCTGAAGTTAATTGAACCAGTTTGATTTTGATAAACGTTTAAAGGACTTATTGTTGTTTGAGGGTTTTTTGACTCATTAATAACAAAAATACTGTCTACTCGACGTATTTTACCACTCATGAAACACCAACAATGTACCAGTTATAAGCGGCGTCAGTTGGATCATATCCTGCCACAATGCTTAGCGAACCAGAAGTTGATTGTAGTCTTACTTCAGTTGCTCCATCAATCTTATTTGGAGATGTCGTTTTAATCAAAAAGCTTTTTGTTGCGCAATTTCCGCCAATGTCTTTTACAACATAATATTTTCCAACGTTTGTAGAAGATATTGAAGGCAACGTTCCAGTATAATCATTTACTCGCGTATCAACTCCGATAAATGATTGTTCACCAAATGTGAAATTTCCGTATGCTCCGGCGCCTAATGAACCTGTGTTAGAAAAGCTATAAACCAATGATCCGCTGGCTCTTAAGCTTCCTGTAAGATTAAGACCACCTGCAATGCTTAAAGTGGCAGTTGTTTTATTGTAAGTTAAGCCGGCGTCTCCACCAAAGCTTGCTGCATCATTAAACTGGACATAGGTATCTGAACCTCCTGGTGATGTTGCTCCGCCTCCGCCGCCGGTGGCAGAAACAGCTCTACTAAGACCTGCTTGAACAAGCTTTGCTTTAGCAGCATCATTAAGATCAGTTGTTCCTTGTTTTACAATGAGGTAGCCCAGTAATATTGCGCCGTCTCTGGTGTTGTCTCCTTCTGTAAAAGTTTCAGAAACAATTGCGGCTTCAGCTGCAGCAATTGTTGTGTAAATTGCTGTTCCATAATAAGCAAAAATTGCTCTATTGACTGAGTTAGGAAACCAATATAGGCGCTGAATGGTAAACTTATTTCCTCCACCAATTGCAGTGAGTACACCATTGTTATTGTAATTTGTAACATCAACCGTAGTGTATCCTGCATTTGCAATTCCAGAGTCAATTACTACAACACCTGAGCTATTCACGTACTCTCTAAAAATCTTTGATGTTGTTAGAGCTGTGTCAGTTGTTGACTTAATGTAGTTTGGTGAATTTGGGTTTGTTGTGTAGTTTCTTCCTTCAACATAAGAGTCACCTGAAGTTTTTGCAAGACCCAAAAACTGTGTGTTGGTAGGAGGATTAGTCGCGGTTGCGTTTACTGAGACAACATGGCCACTGAGCTTTAATGGGCCAAATGCGCGAACAAAATCTCCTCTGAATCCTGTTTGACCATATGAAACAGTTGGCTGAGTTATTGTTCCATTTGTCACAGATCCACTTTGATGCAACACTCTTCCAAGAATAATTTTGCTTTCAAAGTCACCATCAGTGTAAGCTGTGTTTTGCTTTACCAATGATCCTGTTGCATCAATTGCAATATAAGTTATTGCTTTTGTTGTGATGTTTGGAAGAGATGAGCTTGTAAAGTTTGGCCAATCTACTTTAATAATTGTTGGATATGGATCACTGCTTAGAGATCCATTGTAGTTTACAATGAGACCAGATCCTGATGATAAATTAAACGTTGATGTTCCATTAACAGTTGAAAGAACGCCTCCGTGTAAAAGTCCTGTTGACAAACCTGATTCTAACCATCTAAGTCTTGTGGTGTTTGTGTAAGGTCCGTTATACTGTGTGAAGTACATATCATTTGTACTTCCTGAGGTGTAAATGTAGCTTGCAGTTGTATTAAAAGGAATCTGAAGAAAGTTAACAGGCTTAAATTGCATATATTGGTCTGAACCAATTGCACCTGAATGGAATACATCAATATTAAAAAGAACCTCAGGGTTGTCAGTTCTTGTTTCGTTTTTTGATCCTGAAAAATAAACTTTGATCCCTGAAGGAAGAGATGGGAAAGTTGAAGCAGGAGCATCAGCAATAATTACTGATCCTGAAATTGCTGTCGTGGAAGTTCCATTGCTTCCTGAGATTGTACCTATGAGTGGCATAACTTACCTCTCATATAATTATGTCAGACTATTTAACATCGTCAGTTGATTGCGCAATTTCCTCATTCCAATTTAACCTGATTTGAATTAGAGGGTTAAAAGCTGCTCTACGTCTTTCAATAATTAGAGAACCTTGAGGTTTAATCAACTCAGCTTCAACATCAAGAGAATCAAAATCAATTTCAGTTGTCTTTTTATAGACTACTTTATCATCACTTGCATATGCCAAATTTGTAACTAGAATCAACAAAAACGAAAAGAAGAATCTCATGCTTATCCTCTTACAATCTTGATAATTTTTCTACTTTTTCTAACTTCAGCCAATGCTGTGGGTGTTGGTGTAGGAGTTTGAGTTGCAGCTGGTACAACGTCACCACTGACGTTTGAGAAGTAAATTCTAATATTTTCAACTGGTTCACTTGAAATTTTTGAAAGGGTGTTTAAGTCTTGTGTTGAAGCTGCATCAACACCTGTCTTCAGAGTATCACCAGATGCTTTATCTAAGTTTTTAGATTTTACTAAAAGATCTATCATTTGTTGAACAATGTTCTTTTGTGGTTTCAAATTTTTGAAAACTTTTCCAAGTATTCTTTTATTAACTTTTTTAGTGACAAAAGCCTTGTTGATAATTGGAATTGCTAATGTCACTGACGCAATTGCATCGAGCCACATACGCTGTCTAATGTAATAAATTGCATTAAACAATGCAGCAACCATTCCAGCAACTTCATTGACTGCAGCCGCTCCAACAGCAACAGGCGCAGCGCCAACAACGGCTGCGCCCGTAGCAACTGTTCCAGCCGTGCTTGAAACCATTTTCATAAAATTAGCAGCTTTTTGAAGATCTGCCGAATTTATTAAATGCTTAGAAAGTAATGTGTTGCTTTCATCTACTTCATTTAGTAGATCATTATAAATTGTGATCGATCTTGTCATGAAGCTTATCTTCCTTTAATGGATAAATATTAGGCTTTAATAGGTTTAAGTCTATTAGCCCAACTCTTTCATCATAAAAAATTTCCCAGTATGGCTCTTTGTCAATCCATCTCTTTGCGAGAAGAAGAACAAGACACCCAGGAAACAGGGTGCCTCCAGAGCAAAATGCTCTAGGAAATGATGAAGAATAAACAGCAAGTTCTCCAGCTTTCATAATTACGATATCTCTTCATAATTATAAGTGTGGAGAACGTATTTAACATGTTAGATCAACTAGAAAAATCACCGCTTTCATCAAAAAAGTTCATAGCATACTTTCTTGGAAGTATCACATCGAAAATGATCATTGTACATATGATCAATCGGCAAGCAAGCGATTTTGTTATGATAGGAATGATAATGTCAAGTTCATTTATTGACATCGGATACATAC
>Ga0164295_10001242_pt1 | contig 21146 bp, 19 predicted proteins | sample GEODES006metaG_FD_111798 | JGI IMG/M metagenome (GOLD analysis project Ga0164295, IMG submission 111798) | Oligotrophic lake water microbial communities from Sparkling Lake, Wisconsin, USA - GEODES006 metaG | ecosystem: Environmental > Aquatic > Freshwater > Lake | place: USA: Sparkling Lake... | reverse complement strand
GTTCAACTGGACAAACAGGAGCAACTGGTGCTCAAGGTCCTCAAGGTGATAGATATAGTACAGTTTCAACAAGTACTTATACTATTAATTCAATTGATACATCAGGTTATATTATAATTGGAAATGGGTTAGCTTACTCTGTTGCACAAAAAATTGTTATTGCTTATGATATTAATAATTATATGGACGCGATTATAAATTCATATAGTTCTATAACAGGTCAATTAAATTTTAGTGTTACTAGTTCAGATGGAAGTGGAACATATAGTTCATGGGTAGTTAATTTAGGAGGAGCTGTTGGAACACCTGGTGATACTGGTGCAACTGGAGCTACTGGTGCAACTGGTGCTACCGGTTCAACTGGTTCAACGGGAGCAACTGGTGCTACAGGTTCAACTGGTGCTACTGGTTCAATTGGTGCTACTGGTTCAACTGGAAGCCAAGGCGAAACTGGTACAACAGGTGCTACTGGTTCAACTGGTTCAACTGGTTCAACTGGTGCTACTGGTTCAACGGGAAGCCAAGGTGTTACTGGTGAAAGTGGTAATGTTATTTTACCTTTAAATAATGTTTGGACAGGTGCAAATAGTTTTCAATCTGTTCTTATTGAAGGGCAATTAAACATTGATCAAAATGCAAATATTGAACAAAATTTTAATATAAGTTCTAACTTAAATGTAGATAATGATGTTTATATCGGGGGTACTCTTATTGTTAATGAAACAATTGTAGTAGATAGTTCTGGAGCTAAAACATTTGTTATAGATCACCCTACAGATCCTGAAAGATATCTTGTCCATGCCTGTTTAGAAGGTCCTGAGGCAGGTGTTTATTATCGTGGCCAAGATTACGTTTTAACAAGTGTTGAAATTGTTTTACCTGATTACGTTCAACATTTAGCAACAGATTTTACAGTAAATCTTACACCTATTGGATTATTTGCTGAACTTTATTGCACCGAGGTTAAAAATGGTAAATTTACAGTTTTTACAAATAAAACTTGTAAATTTAATTGGGTTGTTTATGCTAAACGTTTATCAATTCAAACAGAGCCTCTTAAAAACACAGTTGAAATTAAAGGAAACGGTCCTTACAAATTTATTTAAAAATATTTAAAGAAAAATAATATTTGTTTTAATAAACACAATGAATAAACTTTTTTTAAATTCTGGAAAATACCTTTACGAAGTAACTTACAATGTGAGACCTGGACTACCTAGAACATCTTTTAACCCTGTTAAAAGATCAAATCTAAAAGTAAGAACAACTAATAGATTATATGTTGATCACCGTGATGAAATGATCAAATACATAAGCTATCCTAAAGATCTATGGTATTCTGAAGTTGTTGAAGATGATCCTGTTGAAGAATATATTTATGATATTATGCAATATATTCCAGATTGGGTTAAAATTGATATAAAAAATAATGAAGATAATTAAAAAACCTTTTTATGACAAAAAAAAATAAATCCAATAAAATCCATGAAACAGTTAGTATTATCACTGTTACTCAAATTAAACGACAAGCAACAATTCAAATTACAGCAGATCTTATTAAACAACAAACTTATAAAAAAATTATTGAATGGGTTATTGTAGAAGGTTCAAAAACACTTCAAGATGCCCTTGAAAATGAAAAATTTATAAAATCCACGTTTGGTCAAACTTTAAATAAAATTGAAATTGTCTATATCCCTGCATACCATTTAGAAAATGAACAACCAGTTTTTAACAACAATAAATTAGGTCAATTAAGAAATATTGGAAATCAAACTTGTAAAGGTGATATTACTGTTTGTATGGACGATGATGACTACTACCCACCTACACGAGTTGAACATTGTGTAAGTATGCTTAATACATCAAAATGTTTAATTGCAGGTTGTAGTGTCAAGTATCTTTATGATTATGACCTTGAAAACCTGGTATCATTTAAACAATTTGCAAATTTTCATTCAACAAATGATTGTATGGCTTGGAAAAAGGAATACCTTATTGAAAACAGCCACGACCCATTAGCAGAAATGGCTGAAGAAGCTAGTTTTACAAAACGTTTTGCTAATCCAATGGTACAATTAGATAAAAAACATACAATTATTGGTAGTAGTCATTCACAAAATACTTTTAATAAAAAAGAAATTGTAATTTTTGGGTCACTTTACAAAAATCCAAGTAATCCACAAGAAGGATACATGTATCCAATGACCGTCCATCATGAAGAAACAGTTGAAAGTATCATGGGTCAAACATTTTATGAAAGGTATTCCCAAGTTTTTAAAAGCTATGAACAAAGTGATTACGATATCACTTATTTTTGTGGTGGGACAAGTATTGATTGGGATCCTTTGAGTAAATCATTGGGTGGTAGTGAGCAAGCCGTTGTAGAAATTTGTACTTCTTGGGTAAAAATGGGTAAAAAAGTAGCAGTTTATGGAAAACTTACACAAGAAACTAGTTACAATGGTATTGATTTTATTGATTGGAAAAAGTTTCCATTTCAAAAAAATCATAACATTTTAATTTTATGGAGAATGTCCGGAATTAATTGCGGACTTATGTTTCCATTAAAAGCTAAAAAAATATTTGTTGATTACCATGACAACAATTTTGTATTTAGACACTCTTACTTGCCTTATACCAACAAAATTGATAAAATCTTTTTTAAGTCTAATTTCCACCTTGAATGTTATGAATCCCATTTTAATATAAAACTTGAACAAGATAAATATGCAATTGTTGCAAATGGACTCCGTATAAGTGATTTTAATAACAATCATGGAGTTACACGAGAACCTTTTAGATTTTGTTATTGTAGTTGTTATACAAGAGGTCTTGTTGAACTTTTACAAAATGTTTGGCCACTTATTTTTAATATTTTTCCTCAGGCTGAGCTCCATGTTTATTATGGAATGAACGGTGTTGATGATCAAATGAAACAACGAATAATGTTTTTAATGGGACAACCTGGTGTTATGGATCATGGTAGAAGGCCAATGAATGAAATTGCTATTGAAAAATGGAGATCAACTTTTCATCTTTATATAACTGACTGTACAGGTGAAATTGACTGTATTTCAATTAGAGAATCACTTGTTACTGGTTGTATTCCTTTGATAAGTAAATCTGGTGTTTTTAATGAACGTGAAGGTCTTCATTTTGAACTTGAACGTACTCCTCAAGGTTATCAAAGTATAGCTCAAGGTATTGTAAATTTACTTCAAAAACCTGAATTTTTGCAACTTTGTCGTGAAAAGTTTAAGAACAACGTGACGGTTATTGATTGGGACACCGTTGCTAAACAATGGGAATTGTATTTTTAAAAAAATATTGTCTTTTATTAAATGATAAAAAAACAGTCAAAATTTGGTAAAAAAATTGAACGAAACTTAAGAACGAGAATAACGGATAGTTTAAAATATGCATATTTCTTGTTAAAAAATACAAAATATACTTCAAAATATGATGAAAATACAGGGTTTATATTTATTTTTGTAAATTTTTTAATGACCAATGGTTTTGGAATGATTTTAATGGAATATTATAAAAGGGAACATCAACAAGCCACGGTTCTTAAAAATGAATTTATAAAATATTTTGATAAATCAAATTCATGTATTTTTAACTTAAAAAATAATAAAGTAGATGAAGCTAATATTTTGGTAGAGTTTCATTTGAAAAGAAACGAAAATCACGATCTTGAATCTGATAAAATAGTTATTTATCCTGATATTGAAATTCTTAAACAAGGAATTAAAGAATGTCAAGATAAAAGTAAAAAATATAAGGGAGAAAATATAATTATAACTTTAATAACAATTAACTTTATTAATGGTATATATGAACCACAATTTAATCATACAAATACTATTATAATTAATAAAGAAAAAAAGAAAGTTTGGAGAGTTGAACCTGATTTGGATGAAAGAGAAAAAACTGATGACATTGAATACGATAATGCAAGAAAAGTTATGGAAAAAATATACAATATTCCATTAAATAATGTATTAAAACAATATTTTAGTGAAACTGAATATACTTATAGTGGGTATTATCCATTTAATAATAGAACTTTCCCGCAACATGGATATCTATGTTCTTTTTTATCAGTACTAGTTATTTATACAAATGTCACATTAACTGCAGATATTATTAAAAAACGTTTATTACAATTTATTGAATGGGAATATAAACAATTTAGTGGTAAAAAAATAAAGATAAACAATACAATTATTAAAAATAGTATATTACTTTTAATTGCTCATTTAAACAGAGAAAATAAAACTATAAAATCCATGAAATTAAATGATCAAGAAACCACTCAAGAAGATTTTGAAAATTTTACTAAAAAAATTTCTACATTTAAATTAAAAGCTGAACCAGATCTTGAATTTAATTTTTAAAAAAATTAAATTTAAAATATAATTAAAAGTTACCAATGGTTGTTATTATATTTGATAATTCTTTTAACAGTCCCACAAATAATCCTCCAGGATGTAAACAATGGATTGGTGGCACTGATGTTCATGGAGCTCCAGGTATTCTTGTTGATAAAACCGATACATCATTACAATATACAGTTGATTTAAGTTTATTGTATTTAAATACATGGTATTATGATGGTTTTGAATGGAATTCAGGTCTTCAGCTTAATGGTCCATTCACCGATGGACAAATCATTAAATTAAGTAAAGTAAAATTATAAATTAATTTTATAAATTTTCTATATTTAAATTAAAAGCTGAACCAGATCTTGAATTTAATTTTTAAAAGCATCTGGTCTAAAGACCCTTTTGGTGAAATTTTTTAAAAGTTTGTTTAAAATAAATTAATTAAATTAATTTTAAAAAACTTTAACATTTTACTTTATAAAAATATCACTTGGTAAATCTGAGTTACCTGTCACCAATACAGGAGTTGATCCATAAAAAATTTTATTATTTTCAAGATAATCATTAAAGTTTCCATCTGTTGCACGTAAAAACCCATTTGTTTGAAAATACTTAACCATGTTTTCAGCTCCTTTTTTTGTTAGAATGTAAGAAAGAGAGCATGGATTAATTCCATGTTTTAAAATACAAACATATTTATTCATACGCTTATGTGCGAGATGGGTATGATCATCATTAGCATTTAGATCCCATCTAATAAAGTTAGCACCTGAACCGTATTTATGAAACCCTATATTTACCATTTCAGCATTTTTAGGGAGATTATCCATAACATTATCAAGTGTTTCTAAAAAACGGTCCCTTAAAATTGAATCATCTTGAAAAACCACGATGTAGTCTAATTTTTTCTTCAACATATCTTGCATTATATAATAATGAGATAATTGATTACCTTTTATACGATTAGCAAACCAATGAGAATCAAGATCTGATTTTTCAAACATTTTAAGCTCTTGGGGTGAAAACTGGTATGTTTCTCCATCAAGAGCACTAAAACGTTCTATTTTTTCAGGTGGGATATTTTCACGCTTACATTGTTCTAAAAAATGGTCTTTACGATTAGGGCGTTTATCTAAATTTATAAAATAAAATTTATCTATATTCATTTTATAATTTTTTATTATATTTAAACTTTAAATTGATTTAAGTTGATAAAAGTAAATAATATGTAACACCGTTAATAATAATTGGTAATTCGTTTGTTACACTCTTTGTTGAACTTGTAACAACTGAACCATTAGAAGTATTAAGTGATATAAAATTTCCAGAAGTATCAAAATTATATTGATCTTTAATATTAAGGGGTCCAAAAAAGTTTGCTGAAGTATCTGCTCTAAAACTACCTGTAACATTAAACGTAGATGTTGTTGGAACTAAAATAGAACCTGTAACATTACCTGAAACATCGCCTATAACATTGCCTCTAACATTTCCACTAACTGTAACATTTCCTGAAACATCAATACCATTTGCTGCCCAAAGACCTCCTGCAATGTATTGTCCTCCACCTACGTAACTATTTTGAAGCATTGCAATATTCTGCACACTGGTTGTACCATTTGCTTGAAGATTATTTGTTAAAACACTTCCTGGAACAATCATATTTCCTGAAACATCAATTAAAAGACCTGCATTGGTTTCTAATTTTTTTACATTAAGAGTTTGTGGTATAACAACGCTTCCTGAAACATCAACTACAAAACCTGAATTAGTTGTTATTGTCTTTGTTGTAAGGCTTGAGGGAACAATAACACTTGCAGAAGAGTCAATTGAAAACCCAGCATTTGTTGTTAAAGTCTTTGTTGAAAGGCTTGCTGGAATAATAACACTTGCTGAAGCATCAACTACAAAACCTGCATTGGTTGTTATTGTCTTTGTTGTAAGGCTTGAGGGAACAATAACACTGGATGAAGCATCAACTACAAAACCTGAATTAGTTGTTATTGTCTTTGCTGCGAAACTTGAGGGAACAACGACACTTCCTGAAACATCAACTACAAAACCCGCATTTGTTGTTATTGTCTTTGTTGTAAGGCTTGCTGGAACAATAACACTAGATGAAGCATCAACTATAAAACCTGAATTAGTTGTTATTGTCTTTGCTGCGAAACTTGAGGGAACAACGACACTTCCTGAAACATCAACTACAAAACCCGCATTTGTTGTTATTGTCTTTGTTGTAAGGCTTGAGGGAATAATAACACTTCCCGAAGCATCAATTGAAAAACCTGAATTAGTTGTTATTGTCTTTGCTGCAAAACTTGATGGAACAATAACACTTCCTGAAGCATCAATTGAAAAACCTGAAGATGTATTAAAGGTGTTATTTACATTAACTGGTCCAAAAAGATTTGTAGAAGAATCTACTTGTAAATTTCCTCTAACTCTTAAATTTCCTGAAAGATCTAATCCTTGGTATGTTAAAACAGTTGCATTAAGAGTACCTGCGCTGACTGTATCTGCATTAATTTGAACTGCATTTACAGTTGAACCTGTTAGACCTGTTCCAGATGTATCAAGCTGGATATTTCCATTTATTATTAATTTACCAGTAGATATAGAACCACCTGTGTAAGTGGACATTAATGTTTTTATACATTCTTTAAATATTTTATTTTCAGTTAATTTAAAAATTAAAATTTTAATTAAATTAAAAATAAATGGATACTATTTTTTTTGATTATTATCATCCATACGCGGGGCTTTGTAATCAACTTTATCTTTTAACAAACCATATTCATAATGCTTACATTACCGGTAAAAAAATTTATATTCATAAATTTAATATAGATATATTTAAAAAAAATAGAGTAAATGCAGATTTAGTTTTTGATTTAGAAAAAACTAATCAAAATCTTAAACAATTAACTGGAATTGAACTTATTTCGCTTGATCCGCCCAAAGTTATAACTTTTATTCCCAAGTTGTTTATTTATCCTGTAAGTAGCACACTCATTTTAAATTGTTTAGAATTTAATAAAAGTATTGTTGAAAAAGTTGAAACTTTTAAAAGGATGTATAAAAGTTATTATGCTATCCATTTTAGAATAGAAATAGATGTTATTTTACACTACACTTACGGCAAACAAATTTATAATAAATTCATGGATCTTGCAAATAATAATGAAACTTTAGCAAAAGACTATTTTGAAACACTTGATAAAAAAATTATAACAGATTATTGTAATTTTTTAATGGGGCAATATATCCTTTTTCTTAAGCAAATTGGTTTTGATAAAAAATGGTATATATGTACTTCAAAAAGTAAATTTGATTACTTTAATGTTTATTTAGACCAATTAATTAAAACAATTTTAGAAAACGGTGGAGACTTTATTTTTAATTTTAAACGTTATCAAGAAAGAGAATTAAATGCCTTAGTTGATCTTTTAATATTAAGAGATTGTGAAAAAATGATTGGATTTGAAGGATCTTCTTTTTCTGAAGGATATTGTTATAAAGTAAATCAAATTCGTAAAGTTACAAAAGAATGTTTATTTGTAAAAGAAAGAAATGAATTTAAATAAGTTAAATAATTTAAATAATTTTAATTTTGGTAATTTTAATTTTAGTAATTTTAATTTTAGTAATTTTAATTTTAGTAATTTTAATTTTAGTAATTTTATTGACGTTATACAGGTTTTTGCTAACGAATACTGTATTCCTGGAAATAATATTTTGATACTTGGAAAAGATCTTGGAAAAGAACTTGAAAGTATTAAGAACTTATTTAATTTTATAAACTGTGAAACTTTTTTTGTTTGTGATCAATATCAACCAGGTATTGATTTTGTTGTACAATACCCCAGCTTACCTTTTGAACAAGGTTCTTTTGATATTATTATAAACTTTTTAAGTGGTTTTGATTTTAATTGTTATTTAAAAGAAAATGGAATTATTCTTTATATTGAAAATAAAGAGCATAGTGACCACATAAATTAACGTCGTATCTACAAGTAAATGCATCCATATAACTTTCTTCTAAACTAATATCTTTAAATGTATAAGCAAAAAGCTTACAAACCATTCTTTCTGAATTATCGTATTTTATGATTTTTGAGTACTTACAATCACTGCATTTAGGTGCATTTTCGTACCTTTTTGGGACGCTTTTTAAATTAATATTTGAAGACATTTTCTTTAATTAATATAATTTTAATTTTTTAAATTAATTAAAGAAAAATAAAAATATTTGTTAATTGTATACCTTCTTTTAAATGTCAGCTTCAGCGGGTTTAATAAATGCTACTACACTTAATGTAAGTGGAACACAGGCTGGTGCAGTTAATGCCACTACTCTTAACGTTACTAATCTTAGTGCTACAAGTGTAAGTGCTACCAATATCGGTCTTACAAATAATCTTGATCTTTCAGGAAATCTTACAGTTCGTGGAAACACCGATGTTTCAGGAAATCTTACAGCTGCTGGAACTACTACTCTTTCAGGAAATCTTACAGCTGGTGGAAATACTACTCTTTCAGGAAATCTTGCGGTTCGTGGAAATACTGATCTTTCAGGAAATCTTGCAGTTCGTGGAATTACTGATTTTTCTGGAAATCTTATAGTTCGCGGTAAAGTATTATCTACACTTGATGTTTCAGGAAATGTGCTACTTGGTATGAATGTTGTTTGTGATACATCTGGACAATTTACACGAAATAATTTATTAGCGGCTACCTACAACTATTTAAATTCTTGGGATACTAGCGGAAGGGTTGTAATACCCCAACCAACACACATCAGTGACAGTTACGTCATGAAAACACTTCCTACAATTACAAATTTTCCTGTTGCTAGTACATCTACATCATGGCCATCAAATCCTGGTAATGTTGGTTCAAGCACCACTTACAGTTTTACAAGTAATGCATTCAGTTTTACAGGCCCTTATTGGGACAAACAAAAAAATAATATTTATACCGAAAGTTCAATTGAAGCAGGTTGTGAATGTATCTCTGAAAATACCGTTCTTCGTGCAGGTATGGCTGGAACATCTAAAGACCGTGCCGCACGTCGCAATCGCGCACAAATTATTTCTGAAAATAAAGACGCTTATGTTCGTAATAATGTAAATATTGCACCTGGTTCTTTGACTAAACTTACAGCTGGTTTTGATGGTGGTGAGTATTACTCAGATGCTCCATTTGGAACTTATTCTGAAACTTTTGATAAGGTTGTTATCAAAGAATACAAAACTCAGGTTTTTGACGCAGAAGGACCAGTAACTCGTCAGCTTATTCCAGCTCCATACCGTCCTTTTACAACAAATGAAAATATAAATACACAATCAAATGGAAGTAACACCCCAGGTGCTTCCAAGAATGTTTTCTTTTGTATCAATGATGGTATGGGGTATAACCAGGTTCATGCTGCAAAGGTTGTTGCTGATATGATAAATACATACAAACCATTTTATTTACAAGACATCTCAGGTAACACTTCCCGTGCAAATTACATGGATGCCAGTGGTGCTAATGATCTGAGCGGTGTTGATAACTTTAAACTTGTATGGGAAAGTTCTGGAAATTATGATGTTGTTTATCGTTACACACCAACATGCTCTGAAATGTTTCGTGCAAATGATCTTCCATACCGTGGAGTTAATCCAAATCGTTCTAAATTAACTGATCCCTCAGGTGGCTTACTTATTAATGGCCCTGGTATTAACCTTGTAGCTGACAGTGCAGCGACTTCTTCTGCTTTTTCATCAGGACGTATGACAGGTAATGAAGTCATCAACAGTGTAAATGACGTTGATTTAGGTGCTCAACAGTGGGCTTATGGTAACAATGTAAATCCAACTGATACGGGTAATGCAACTGGTCTTGTTTACTACAAGACTTTCCATGAGGAAGCCAAAGCTGTTGGAAAGCTTACTGTTGTAAGTGCTACATCAAACGTTCTTCACGCAACTCCTGCTGGGTTTATTTCACGAAGCACATCCCGAAATAGCTACACTGCTCTTATCCGCAATTGCTTTGGACCAAATGGAACTCAGATAAATCTTCTTATGGGTGCCCTTCCTCTTTCTGGATCTGATAGGTCAACTAGCAATTCTACAAATAATGACACAAGTTCTAATGCAATTTATAATACTTATTTTTCAGCTGGTCTTCGCACATTCAATTTCCCTGAAATTTTAAGTGATGTTTCAGGTCAATACTTTGATTCATTTTCTGATAAAGCAATTCCTGCATGGCAACCATGGGAATACCAATTAAACGGTGGTTATGCATATGCATCAGTTATACAGTACGCGCGTCACTACGGCTGGCTTGTATGTGATTCTGACTCTTTAATATCTTCATTTGTTAATGGATCTGGTACATCAATGTCAAATGCTTATGGTCCTGTAGCTACAGGTCGTCTTACACTTAATAGCAAAGTTTTCCTTGCAACTGTTGGTCCATCTACAACTGCATTTATGGGTACTAATAATGCAGCAGATGGTTCTACAACTTCAACTGTAGACCAGCTTACTGGATTTACTTCTAATGCATCACTTGGTATAGCCAAAGTAAGCTCACGTATTGTTCCAACTGCAACATGGGGAGTAGGAACTAGTGCTGGTTATAAAGTACAAACTGCACTTCCAAGTATGTCACAATATGACCTTGTAAATTACGGCAAGAGACTTTTAGTTAATAGCGGTATTTATGATTCTTCAAATACATTTGTATGGATGCACGAAAACTCAGAAACCGACTGGGGTGGACATTTAGGTAGTTTTGGAACAGCTGCATTTGAAACTCTTGAGTCCAGCTACGCACAAGAACAAATTTATACTGACAGTTCATTTGTTGCTATAACAAATATTGTTCAAGGATGTGACCACGAATGTGGAGGTTGGTCTTTTGCTGACACAAGTGGTGTAATTGATTACACTGATGAAAGGTTAGCTGATCCATCTGGGGGTGTGTCTTTTTACAATGCAATGAATGCTTTTAAAGATGCAAATAAAGTTCATCTTGCAACTGCATTCTTCCAGGTTGATATGACAGTAGATCTTAGCGGTAATAACTCATTTTTTACTTGGGCGAGTGATACATCAAGTTATAAATTTGATCCTTCTGGATGGGTTTATAAGTTAACTGATACATCTTATGTTGCTCTTGATACTGCATCTCCAATTAGTTATACCGATACATCCAATTGTGATCTTGTATTTAACGCAACTATGGCTGTTATGCGTAGATATCTTGCGGATTCTCCAGATGCAAATCCACTCGTAGCTCAGTTCTTACAATCTGCTCTTGGATTAAGAGATTCTTCATTTAATCTTACAGATACCAGTGGTACTCTTCAAAATGTTGCATTAATCTCTGATATAGGTAGTGTAAGTGGGTCAGTTTATTTTGACGCATCTGGGGGAGCTCAAACTCTTCCTACAACACCTTATTGGCTTAATGTACGCCTACCTGTAAGCGTACTTTCTCGTGGTCTTGCATGGTACACAACAAATATAAATTCAAGTTTTGTTAATCACGACAATGTAATTGCCAATGTAATGTATTCAGCTTACAATAAAGCAAGACTTTATCATACAACAATGACAGGTTATCTTGGTGACTTAGTTGATGATCAACGTTACACTATCCTTAAAATAGCATCAGCTGGTAAAACATTTGGTTCATTAACCAACTGCACTGGAATACCTGATATGCAAGTCCAGCGTCTTACTGCTTATCCATACACTGACCTTACAGCAACGACTCTTGGTACAGCAAAGAAGTGTGTTTCTCATGCACAGCCACTTGGTAAGAGATTTTTCTTTAACTTAAGTAATAGGTGGTTTGATGTTATTTACCCACAGGGATATTCATCTGGGCCACAAAGTTATTACAATCATTCCAACACTGTTTGCAGGTTTTGGCAAAAATCACCAACACTTCGTAAAACCTTTACTGAACTTGGAATGACTTCTTGGGGAGGTGGTGCTACTACACCTGCTCAGTGGTTATACAGCAATCCTAATGCACCTAAAACATTAAGCTCTACATCAGTTCGTCAAGTTCTTGATATGTCAATTTAAAATGTTAAATTAAAATAAATTTAAAAAAATAAAAATAAGTTAAAATAAGTTAAAATTAAATTAAAAATGGAAATAATCCATTGGAAAATAGTCTCATTTTTTGTTATTATGTTTAGTGGTTTTATTGGTATTATTGTTCCAAAATTTAATTTTAAATTTATTTTTCAATTAAAATCCATAAGTATGGGTATTTTATTGAGTTTATGTTTAATTCATTTAATACCAGAAAGCTTTTCATCACTTTCTGAATTAAATGAATATCCATTTGCAGGACTTTTTGTTTTAACAGGTATCTATATTATGTTTTTTACAGAACACCTTGTTATAGACTTTATTAAAACTAAACCAAGTGATGTCCATTCACATGATCATTTAAATGCAATTACCGTTGCAAATGAAAATGGAAACTCAAGGACAAGTATTCTTATTGAAATTAGTATAATTATCCATAGTTTGATAATAGGATTTGATTTAGGTACTATGAGTGAATATGATAGTATTTATGTTTTATTAATAGCTATTGCTTTCCATCAATTTTTTGAAGGTATTGTTTTAGGTAGTTACAAACAATTTGGTCTAAAAAATGTAGTTGTTTTTAGTTTAAGTGTTCCCGTTGGAATTTTATGTGGTTCTTTTATACCATTTGAAAGCGATGATACATTTTTATGGATAACTGGAAGTTTAACTGGAATAACTGCTGGTATTTTGTTGTACAATACTCTTGTTACTTTTATGACTGAAGAATTCTCAAGACAAGATCTTGAATTAAAAACAAAAAGACAAATGTACATTTTAATGTTACTTGGTTCTGGGTTGATGGCTATTCTTGGAATTTGGGCTTAAAAAAATATTTAATTGATTTTTACAAGTTTGAAAGTTCTCTTTTAATAAAACAACTTGTAAAAATAAATTAACTTAAAAAATAATAATAATAAAAATTAAATGCCTACTTTAAAATTAAACTACAAAAACAATTCATCTGAATTGTGTGAATTAGGAAAAAAATATGATACTGATAAATCATCTCAAAGAAATAATGTAACTAATTCAAGACATTGTCATCCATACACATTATTTTATGAAAACTTATTCAAAAATAAGAAAAATGAAAATTTAAAAATAGCAGAATTGGGAATATTAAATGGTTCTTCTTTACTTATGTGGAGAGAATATTTTGCAAATGCTCAAATATATGGATTTGAATATGATAACAATTTAATAAATAATTTTAAACAAAATTATGATAACGATAGAATAACAATTTATAATGTAGATGTATCAAAAAAAGATAGTATTGAAAAAGCATTTAGTGATTTAAACGAAAGTTTTGATATTATTATTGAAGACACTACGCATCAATTTGAAGACCAAATAAGAGTAATTGAAAATACTTACAAATATTTAAAACCAGGAGGAATAATGATCATTGAAGACATATTTAAAAGTTACAATGAAAACGATTATAAATCTAGATTAAAAGATGTATTACACCATTTTCAAGATTATTATTTTGTAGAATTGGATCATGTTAATAAAAACTCAACTGGTTGGAATAATGACAAATTATTTATATTAATAAAACATGGTGAAGTTTTATTTAAAAATACAAATAAATTAACAATAATAACACCCTCATACAGAATTGATAATTTATTACAAATTAAAGAAAGTATTAATTTTGAATATATAGAAGAATGGATTATTGTATATGATGGTACCAAAATAACAGATAATCCAAAATTATTTGAAAATCAAGAAAATAACAAAATTAAAGAATATGTACATCAAAGTGAAGGAATATCAGGAAATCCGCAAAGAAATTACGGTTTAACTAAAATTACAAATCCAGATACTTTATTGTATTACTTAGACGATGATAATATTATTCATCCAGATTTATATAAATTATTAAATATTATTGATAATAAAATATATACATTTAACCAACTTAATGGAATTAAAGGTAATAATGTAATGGTTAATCATATTGATACGGCTATGGTTATAATCCCTTATAATTTATGTAAAGATATTTCTTGGGTAAAATTTCAATATAACGCTGATGGTTACTATATTGAAGAATGTTATAATAAAAATAAAGATTTACATGTATATGTAGATAATGCTTTATGTTATTATAATAAAATAAATATAAAAGTTTAATTTAATTTATTTTTTTTTCTTTTACAAAGTATCCATGTTGGTCTTGAACCAATTTTTCTTTTTTTAAAAATACGGTACAATTTACCATCTCTACCTCTCATACGTCTTTTACCTAGTTTATATGCTTTTGATGCACTTAGTTTAGGTTTTCCATTCTTTTTCTTTTTTTTTTTACCAAATGAACTTTGGGGATTTGAGGGTCTTGGAGGAGAACTTGGAGGAGACGGGGTATATAATATTGTTTTTGTTAAAGGATCATCAGGAAATGAAATGTTACGTGGGGGTTTTTTTTTACTAACACTTCCTTTTGGTAAATGAAGACCATTTGTTTGTTTATCAAATGCTTCGCGTGCTAAATTATGTCTTGTATTATTATTTGCTACTACAAACGCTTTTTCACTATCTGGCATATCAGAAGGTAAAGTCGTTAGATCTATACCAGGGTATCTAGATCTAACATATGCTCTTAAATTTTCTGGAGATGTAGCTCTAGCATATGGTGAATCTAAATGAGCGGTTTGCTTACCTGGATTTTTTGAGGGCATTTAATATAATTTTAAATATTATTTTATTTTAATTTAAATGGACAAAATTTTAGAAAAACTTGAAAAAATTGAAGAAAGGCTTAATTTAATTGAAGAAAAAATTAACGTAATTAAAACTGACTCTTCTAACATGACTCACCATATCAATTTTGTAGAAAATGTTTATAATATATTAAGAAGCCCATTAAATTATTTTGTAAATGATGTTAAAAAATTACCTAAAATTTGTATAAAAAATAATAATGAATAACTATTAAATGAATTTAGATAATTATAAACTTTTAGTTATTACATTTTTTACAGGATTTATAGGAGACCTTTTATTGCAAATAGCAAATAATAAAGGAATAATTGATGATTTTTTAAACAGTTACTTTAAACAACACGGTGTTTTTGAAAGTGCCTGTATAGGAGGTGGTATGATGACTCTTTTTTACATATTTTTCATTTATTCTGGTTTAGAATTTAATTATAAAAATTTGATAATTTACGGAATAATTTTAGATTTACTGTTTAGAAAACTAAATATATTTCCAAGTTTAAAGGATTATTACATTTATTTAAATTATTTTTGGTCAGCAATTTGGGGCGCAATTCCAATAATTCTTCCATATTTTATTTACAATTTAAAATAAAAAGTTTAATTACAAATGTCTAGAAAAAATCATTTTGGATCAAGTTCTGGTAAAAAATTATGTTTAGTTTTACTTTTAGGTTTAATTTTAATATACCTTATAACAAAAAGTTCAAAATTTAGTAATTTATCTTCAGAGTCATCAGGTTTATTATCTCAATTAAAAGTTTATGAATTTAATCAAAAGAAAAGAATAGGATCTAATGAAGATGGTGGGTATGTTATAGGAGATATAGGAGATGTTTATGATTGTTATATTTCAGCTGGTATAAGTACTGAAGAAAGTTTTTCACGGGACTTTTTAAATCTATACAATGTTACAGAAAGTTATGGATTTGATGGTACAGTTGAAGATTACCCTTATGAATATACAGATAAAGTTAAATTTATTAAGAAAAATATAAATAGTTTTAATGATAAAAATAATACAGATTTATCATTTTTAACAAATAAATATAAATCCATTTTCTTAAAAATGGATATAGAAGGAGGTGAATTTCCTTGGATGTTAAATATAACTGAAAAACAATTAAAAAATTTTAAACAAATTGTTATTGAATTTCATTATATAACAAATAAAGATAAGACAGATACTGCAATAAAATGTATTGAAAAATTAAATAAATTCTTTTATTTAATTCATGTTCATGGTAATAATGGTTGTGGAACTGAGAATGGAATACCAAATGTTATTGAATTAACTTTTATTAATAAAAACTATTTTAAAACAACCCCAAATTTAAATAAAACGCCTTTACCTATTGAAAATTTAGATTTTTCTAATTTAAAGGATGTTCCAGATATTCCTTTAAATTTTTATCCATTTACTAATTAAAAAAAATAAAAAGTTTAATTACAAATGAAAAAAGTTGCCATAATATCTGGATATTTTAACCCAATTCATAGAGGTCATATTGAATATTTTAAATTGACTAAGGAATTAGTAGGAGAAGATGGATTAGTTTATGCTATTGTTAATAGCGATTTTCAATCTAATCTTAAAAAAGGTTTTAGTTTTGTACCACAAGAAGATCGTTTAGAAATAGTCAGAGCATTAAAGTATGTTGATTTTGCTATGATAAGTATTGATAAAGACAGAACTGTTTGTAAAACAATTGAATATTTATGTAATTTTTTATACAAACCAACGTTATTTTGTAATGGTGGGGATGTTACAGAAAATAATAAATGTCCTGAAGAAGATATTTGTAAAAAGAATAATATTGAATTGGTTTATGGATTAGGAGATAAAATTCAATCTAGTACTTGGATTTTAGAAAAAAGTGTAAAAGAATTTAATTTAAATAACCATTGCTGTTAAAAGTTTTTTAGCTTGAGACTCCCATGTTAAATTGTGAGCAAAGGCGTAATTCTTTTCTACCAAATCTTGTTTAACGCCATTTATTTTTTTTAATGTTTCTAGACAAATTACTTGCCATTCTTCTTCTAATGGATTACCTTCAATTATTACACCGTGTTTAGCTGTTTCTGATAAAGCAGCTAAACCATTTGTAATTATACAAGTTTTACTTATAGCTGCCTCTAATGCAGTTAAACAAAATGTTTCTTCAAATATACATGGATATAGAAAATATTCTGCAGTATTCCATGCTTCTGCAAGTTGTTTTTTAGAAACCCATCCATGGACTTTAACACCTGTTTTATTAACTTTTAACAGTTTTTTAATTTGTTGCATCATTTCTGGAGCAACTTGATTTACCCATTGTTGTTCAATATCGCAATAAATATTTAAAGTTGCGTCTGGAAATTCTTTGATAATTTTTGGCCACATTTTTAACAAAACTATCAACCCACGGTTTGGAAAAGAAGAATAAATAAAACTATTCTTTGTTTTAACATTTCCATTGAAAAGGGTTTGATCAATGCCGTAATTAATGTAACTTACAAGTTCCCGCTTTGCGGGAACGTTGAAACGTTCCATCGTAGATGGAACTTGTACATTAAATTGTGGAAAAATTGATTTAATTTGTTTTGCATGCCATCCAGTTAATCCCCAAACGTTTTTAATTTTAGGGTGTATAGGTATTACCAATTCTGGTGTAAGGTTGTCATGAAAAATCATATGAACATTTTTGGAATGTCCATGAATAGCTACAGGAATGTATTCTGTATATCTACTTACAATGATGTGTTCTACTTGAGTTGTTGCTATAAATTCGTGAAATAAACCAATGGGATTGTAACCGACGTCTTCAAAAAACTCTGGTTGATCTGTTTTACAAAAAACTACAACGTAAAAATGTTTGGAAAGATGTTTAGCCATTTCTACTATCCATGTTTCTGAACCTCCCAAACCTTTTGTAAGTATATCTTTACCTGTCCAAGGTTGCCAACCACCATCTGTTACTATAGCTAAAATTGGACGATCCATTGTTTTTGGTTGCGATTCAATTTGTGGCATTTTACACATATTTTCATGGATTTTGTACCAATTTAGCATTAAGTTCCATGAACCTGTACCTGGTCTGTTAAATTTTGAGCTACTCAAAAAGAGTTCGCAACATTTTTTACCTGTTTGAAAGTCGTTAAAAATGTAACAAAGTTCTGCTAAAAACTTTGGTAGAAAATGAAAACTTAAAGTTGGTTTTAATGAATATTGGCTATTTAATGGATACCCTACTTCAAATGCTTGTTTCATGTAACTATAAGCAATTTCTTTTTTACCTTGAAGATAATAATGAATACCTATAAAATAAAGGCTATCTGGGCGTTTAGGATCCATGTTGTATGCTTGTATATAAAGATCTTCACAAATTTTCCATTGGGATTCTGTTAAAGGCTCTGTTAAAGGTTGTTTTGTAACTGGGTTAATTTTAAAGTTGTAAGTTCTTGCAAGCTCAAAAAGTGAATCTATTTTTTCTTGAAAATAACCTTCTAACTTAATTCTTAGTTCAAAATACTTTGCTTTATTAACTTCGTCACCAATACATCCATATGTTTGAGCAATATAATACAGTGTTCTAGGATCATCTGGGACTTCTTCAAGTTCTTTAAATAAAAGTTCAAGATCAAATTGTTTGCGATCCATTGTTCTTTTTTCCATGTACTCACTTCTATTGTCAAAAATAAATGCTTTAACGTTAGGAATTGTTACATTTACATTATTTTCATTGTTGATAACTTCATGGATAGTATGGATGTATCTTAAATTACTTTCAGATTTTATAATTCTATTTGAATAATACTCATTATCATCCGATTGAATAAGCAGGCTAAAAGAATCTGAAAATTGATCTCCTCTCACAGTTTGTAAAAAATCGCGAAGGTCGCCGCAAATTGAATATGTATCATCAAGCATACAAATAAATTTACAAGTAGTTCCAGCTAATTCTAAACACCTATTTCTAGAAACTTTGAAATCTACAAAAGGTTCTTCAAATAATTGACCCTTTTTGTCTTTTAGAACTCTTTTAATAAGTTCTTGAGTTCCATCTGTAGAACCTGTATCAAGTATGCACCAACGATCTATAATTGGTAAGTTATCTAAAAGTACTTTTTCAAGACCTTTTCCAGCATTTTTAACAATCATTGTGTAACAAATAAGATTGTTATATTTAAAAATTCCATCTTTAAAGTAATACTTAAATTCTTTTTCAAATATTTCAAAACCTTTTTCGGTAAGGTACAATACTTTTTCAAGTCCATGTATTTTGACTTTTTTAAAAAAATAAGAGTCAAAGTATTCATTTTCTAATGCAAGTATTACGTCAGTTAATTTAATTAATTCAAAATTTTTTATATCTTCTGGAACGTAACTTACTATAATATCGTAAATAAAATTACTGAATTGAAAGCTTTTACAAGTTCTCACTTCGTGAGAAAGATCGCACTCTGCCAAAGGAAGACTGCTTTTAAGATTATCACGAAGAAATTGCTTACTATCTGAATGTGATCCATTAATAATAAAGTCTTTACCACAAAAATCATTTAAAAGTCCAGCTTCTTGTTCAAGAATACCTAATTGTGGATAAATTTCCAGATTACAGTATTCTTCAATGTATTGTTTTTGAAAATTGTGAATTTGATTTTTATTTAATTTCATTTTAAATTTAAATACTAAATTATTTTAAAATTGTTTCCGAAAAAAAAATAAATTAATTTATTACAAATGTCTAGAAAAACCCGTTTTGGATCCATTTCTGGTAAAAAAATAGTTTTATTTTTACTTTTAGCTATTGTTTTGATATACTTTTTAACAAAGAAGTCAAATTCTGGTTCAAGTGGTAGTACAAATATAGCTCCTGGTGGATTGGGTACTGATATATCTCCTAAAAAAGGTACTTTTGCAAATATAAATAAATCAAGATTTGGTGCTAAATCTTCACTAAGTCCTTCTGAATCAGGTTATATTACACTTACTACATACCCTAATGGAAAAGCTATAAATTCTAGTTTAGAAATGTTTGCAAATAAAATACCATCTAATTATTACCCAGGTGTTTTATTTGATAATAAGGATTATCAAATATTGTATATGATAATGAATTATAATTTAAATAATAAAACAAGTAACCCAAAACTTTTATATAATAAAATAGGTATTACTGGTCCAACTCCTACAGCTACTGATTTTAATAGTATTTCTACAAATATTAAAAATTTATCTAAAGATGATTATAATCTTTTATCATATTTTTTATTAAGTAGTGTATATATGATGAATGATAGATTAAGGGGTTTCGTAAATTATTCAAAAACTAGTCCAGAAGCACCTGTAATGGATGGTATATTTATAGCTATAGCATATTTTTTAAATTATGATATATATAATAATGTAGATACAATAGCTAATGGTTATAATAATTATATGTTATCCGGTGGTAATTTTGGTGATGTTAAAAATTTTTCAAAAGGTACTACTAATATAACACCTGGAGATTTAGATATATCTAAACCTGTAAAAAATATATTATTAGCTTATAATGGAAAAGCTGATGCTAATAGCCAAATAGTTTTTACAATAAATGATGAAACTTATCCTACTGATGTAGCATGGTTTGATAATCCTAACTACTATACTATACAAATATTTACTCCAGATTTAGATTACACCAAAGGTTATAAAATAAACAGTTTAAAAATAGAACTAGTCTGTCCTAGTGGTACAGCAAGTATAACAAATACAATTTTAAGTATAATTTATTATTAAATACTTTTCCGGTTACAATTTCTTTACAAAAATTTCCACAATTTTTCCGTAAAAAGTTTGTACCGTTTGTTACACATCAATTGAATATTATTTCGGTGAATTTACATTATAAATAATTTTTGTGTAATTTTACGAAAGTTTGTAATAATG
>Ga0164295_10001239_pt1 | contig 21176 bp, 22 predicted proteins | sample GEODES006metaG_FD_111798 | JGI IMG/M metagenome (GOLD analysis project Ga0164295, IMG submission 111798) | Oligotrophic lake water microbial communities from Sparkling Lake, Wisconsin, USA - GEODES006 metaG | ecosystem: Environmental > Aquatic > Freshwater > Lake | place: USA: Sparkling Lake... | reverse complement strand
TTCTTTCTCGGCGTGCAGGGGGTGTATTTATCTAAGGTGTTTTTAGAGGTAAAGCAGCGACCATATACGATAATTCGACATTTGTACAAGCGCAATCAAGGACAACAGCTCCAGAAATGATGGCAATGAAAAATGTTCCCTCCGAGTCCTACGGTATTCTTCAGCGGAACCAGTCTGATTCCGTTCTTGAAGAAGCGGCAGAGCAGGTCAGAAATCTCGGATATGCCGTCATCGACTCAGGCTATACAACGTTTGAACTTCAAAGTATTTCGGATGATTTCAACCACACTCGGGAGCGCTATGTCGAAATGTATGGCGAGTCTGAACTTCGATTTCTAGACGAGTTTAATACTATCCGTTCACCACTCACGCATGGACGCCAAGCATTCTTTAGGCTCGTGCTGAATGACCGTCTTCTTTGGATATTGAAGAACTTGATTGCTGGAAAATTCATCCTAAACCAACAAAACGGCATAATTAATCCACCACAGGAAACCTATAACCAAGCTGCATGGCATCGGGATCTTCCCTACCAACACTTCGTTTCTTCCAAGCCACTTGCAATCAATGCCCTGTTTTGCGTTGATGATTTTACTATTGAGAACGGCGCCACATTCGTGCTTCCAGCCTCACATAGATCCGAGGCTTTTCCTTCCGAAAGTTACATTCGACGAAATGCGATACAGGTCGAAGCAAAAGCTGGCTCGTTTATTTTGCTTGACTGCATGGTGTTTCATGCTGGCGGATTCAATAAGACGCGTTCAGCGCGACGGGCCGTAAATCATGTTTATAACATCCCATTTTTCAAGCAACAGATTAATATTCCAAAGAATATGAACAGTACCGACCTATCAGCTGAGGCGAAAAATATATTGGGATTTAACAATCTTGAGCCAAGCTCGATTGCGGACTATCTCGCGACCCGAACAGGAAAGAAACTTTGATGCTTCTGCAACTGGTGATCAATACTTTCGTCGAGGGTTTTCCAAAATGGTAGTGTTGCCGCCTGGCACCATTCTTCAGTTGATGTATTTAGGTGAACGCCTGCGCCGAACTCCACCCGGCCGCTTCATCGAGATTGGGCCAGGACGCGGAGAAATAACTAAACTGCTGTTGAGCTGTGGGTGGTCCGGCTTTTCATACGATCTGGATCCAATAACCATTGCCACTCTGCGCGAGCGTTTTGCAATGGAAATTAGTGTTAAACGCTTTACTCCAATCAATGCGGACTACCTTTCATCGCCTGTCTCGTCGGAAAAGGTGGACTTGATTATTTCCTGTATGGTTATGGAACATATGGAAGACAATAGCCAATTTGCTTTTATGCAAACATCGTTGGAGCGCCTAAATAAAGGCGGGAAGATGATTGGGCTGGTGCCTGCGTCCCCAGCACATTGGGGCATTGAGGATGATATCGCCGGGCATCGCAGGCTATATACCAGATCGGGTATTGCAGCGCTAGCCGCCACCAGCGGTTGGGCGTTGCAACATATCGCGGGCTTGACATTCCCACTCTCAAACTTTTTGCTGCCCGTTTCTAATTCCCTGGTAAACAGGAGCGAACGGGAAAAACTGGCCTTATCCCCACTTGAACGCACAAAACAATCGGGGCGGCGTCGGGTAAAGTTTAAGACATCTTTTCCGTCCATACTCGGAGTATTGTTGAACAAATTTACCCTGTTTCCAATGTATTTACTGCAAAATATATGCGTCAAATCTGATCGTGCTCTTGTACTTTATTTCGAGGTAGCCCCAGTGCCGGATCAGACAGTAGATGACACTAGTTTCATAAGATGCGTTTCTCTCCGATGTGGCCGCTTACTCCGGGCACTCAAATATGAAGTGCAACTTCGACTTGCAGGGCTAGAAGCCTTGGATGCCATAAATCCTCAAGCCTCCTTACCCTAAATTAATCAAAGTTGCACTTCATTTGCATTTCATAGTTGAATCCACGTGGGCATCCAGGGAATTTAAACCGCCAAAATCATTTCAGAGGTCAAGCAAAGCCCCTACACCATCGTGCGGCATACGCATCGCTGTCATCAAGGGCGGAGTGAATAAGAAGTGGCTGAACTCAACGGTGCTTTCAGAGAGTAGCTTCCGGTGTGCTTAATTTGGATTGGCTTGAAACGAAACTGCATTTGAGGATAGAAAGCGAATGAACGACACATCTAAGACTGTTCTGCTATCCGAGGTGGCTTCATACTACACCGACAAGCTCAAAACGCATGGAGAAACACCACGCGGAGTGGATTGGAACGGCGAGGAGGGGCAAACTCTTCGCTTCGCTCAGCTTACGAAAATCATCGATGCCCACCACGGCTTCACGCTCATCGATCTTGGCTGCGGTTATGGCGCGTACTACGATTTCCTTGTCACGGAGTTTAATGATTTCACGTATTCAGGAATTGACATTTCCGAGGATATGGTTCGGGCGGCGGAACGTCGTCACGTTGGCGCGACACGTGTGAAGTTTTCGTGTGGCAGTCAACCAGATGAGGTCGTCGACTATACAGTAGCAAGCGGGATTTTTAACGTCAGGATGGGGCGTTCAGACGAGGAGTGGCGAACCTATCTGCAAGTTACCCTAGATATGTTGGACAGAAGCAGTCGGATTGGCTTTGCGTTCAACTGTCTGACATCGTACTCGGACGCCGATAAGATGCGGGATCACCTATATTACGCAGATCCCTGTTCGGTATTCGATTATTGCAAGCGCCATTACTCACGCAATGTAGCGCTGCTGCATGATTATGGGCTTTATGAGTTTTCGGTCCTTGTGAGGAAGCACCTATGAGTCTGTCATTGGTAATATTTGGCGTCGGCGATATCGCCGAGCTGGCGCATTATTACTTTAGTCGCGGGAGTGTGTACAGTGTCTCGGCTTTTGCGGTAGATGCGGCCTTTCTGAAGGAAGATACTTTCTGTGGCTTGCCTGTGGTGGCATACGAGCAGGTCGCCAAGGCTTACCCACCCGGCGGGCACGATTTTTTCGTCGCCCTCAGCTACTCCAAGCTTAATCTGGTGCGCAAGGAGAAGTACCTTGCGGCCAAGGAGTATGGCTACCGGCTGGCGAGCTATGTGAGCGAAAAGGCGACGGTTCTGAACGAAGGACGTATTGGTGAGAACTGCTTTATTCTTGAGGACAACACGATCCAGCCCTTTGTCACCGTTGGTAATAATGTCACGCTGTGGAGTGGTAATCACATCGGTCATCACTCCACCATCAAGGATCACTGCTTCATCGCATCGCACGTTGTTGTGTCTGGGGGGGTGGAAATCGGCGAGCAATGCTTTATCGGTGTGAACGCAACGTTGCGCGACCACGTCAAGGTTGGCGAGCGCTGCGTAATTGGTGCGGGGGCTCTGCTACTCGCCGATGCCGAGCCGGAGGGGGTGTATATGGGTGAAGCTACCGAGCGGTCCAGGGTTCCCAGTACTAGGTTACGCGGTATATGAGCTGGCGCTGGGCGAAGTTGGGGCGGCTATATTGCCCCGCTGTGCACGGCAGACATGCCAAGCTTCTATCGCATGCAGCGAATCCCTTGCCCGTCCATATGGATGGAGACATCTATAGAATTTTCTACAGTGGCAGGGATGACCGAAACAGATCTTCCGTTGGGGCAGTAGACATAGATATCCTTCGACGTCAGGTAGTTCGGGATCATCAGCAGCCGTTTTTTGAGCATGGTCAGGACGGAAGTTTCTACTCCGATGGTGTGAGTATTGGCAACTGCTACTGGGAGCAAGGCAAACAATTTATGCTTTTCATGGGTTGGCAAACACCGCCGGGAAGGCATTGGCGGGGGGTAATCGGACGTTTGGAGGTGAGATCCGATCTCACGCTGGTTTTGGAGATCGACGCCCCCTTTATGGCTTTTGATGAGACGGATCCCGTTAGCCTGTCTTATCCGTGGGTTAGTGTGGATGCAGCCGGAAGGTACAGTATGTGGTACGGCTCTACGAAGACATGGGATGCGGGTAATGGAGAAATGCTCCATGTGATCAACTACGCTACATCTGTCGACGGGCATCACTGGAAGCGTGAAGGACTTGCAGTTCCATATGAGTTGGGGCGTGCACAAGCGTTCTCGCGGCCAACAGTCGTGGGTGATGCTGCAGTCGGATACGAAATGTGGTTCTCTTATCGGGATGGCTCCGGTCAGAAATATCGAATTGGCTATGCTGTGAGCCACGATGGCCGTCACTGGCAGCTTGCGCTGAATAAGACCGGTATTGACGTGTCGGCGGGGGGATGGGATTCTGAGATGATCGAGTATCCCTACGTTTTTGATCACGGTGGCCGACGTTACATGCTATACAACGGCAATAGCCACGGGAAAACTGGTTTTGGTCTGGCGGTGCTGTCTCCGGAGTGAGCTGCAGACAGCTGGACACGGTCATCGCTCGATCACTCAGCTGCTTCATTTCGCAATGATCGGCGTCGCCAGCAATCTTCTTGGCTATCTTTTGTATCTCATCATTACCCTATTCGGTGCTGCGCCCAAACTCGCCATGACGGGTTTGTATGGTGTAGGCGGATTGATAGGATTCGTGGGAAACAGGAAGTACACCTTTAAGTATGAGGTTGGGTCGATAGGGGTTGGGTGGCGCTACATGATTGCACATTGCCTTGGCTATCTCATCAACCTCTATATATAAGTCATCATGGTAGATCGATTGGGCTATGCGCATCAAGATGCTCAGGCGCTCGGCGTAAGTTTTGTCGCTGTTTTCCTTTTTTTGTGGTTAATATTTTTGTTTTTGTCAATGAACATGAAGCCAGAACGAGTAATTCATGAATCACTGTCTCGCCTGTGGCGCACGTTACCCTGCCACCCAGACTTTCTGTCCGACTTGCGGATTCAAGTTGCAGAATGTAGACGGCTTTATTGCCTTTGCGCCCGAACTGGCGCTCGGAGGCGGGGGCTTTGAGGCGGCTTACTTTCCAGAGCTGGCTCGCCCAGAAGAAAGCAGTTTTTGGTTCAGAGCGAGAAACGATCTGATCATTTGGGGACTTGAGAGGTATTGCAAGGGGTATCGCTCGTATCTAGAAATAGGTATTGGCTGGAGTTGCCCGGCAGTTTCCGGGGGTGGCATTGACTGCTAGTGAGATCTTCATTGCGGCCTTGGGTTTTGCGGCGCAACGTGTTCCGTCAGCTAGTTTCATACAGATGGACGCCAGGAGTATTCCGTTTATAGAGGAATTCGATGTTGTTGGGGTTTTCGATGTGATGGAGCAAATAAGGGAGGACGAGACTGTTGTGGCGCAAGCTTACAAAGCTTTGAAACCAGGCTGAGCCTCCTGATTACTGTGCCACTGCATGCTTGGTTGCGGAGTCCAGCGGACGACTATGCGCGGTATGAGAGGCGGTACTCTGCGGCAGAGATTCACGAAAAGGTGAAGGCCGCAGGGTTCAGGCTGCGACACAGCACCTCTTTTGTCACCCCGTTGCTGCCGCTGATGCTTTTTTCCCGCCTGCATTCGAAGAAGACGCATGCAGAATTTGACCCGAAGGATGAGTTTGATATGCCATCGAGGTTGGATGCGTTGCTCTATGCAGCCATGCTGGTTGAAATTGGCCTTATTCGCATGGGTTTGAATTTCCCTGCTGGAGGTTCGCGCCTGTTGGTGGCACAAAAGGCCCTATGATTAAATGGGAGGGTCGGGCGCGTCAGTCTAATAACATTTGGAGAAAGTGAATGCCATACGAGAGAATTCCCTTCAACCGCCCTTACATGACTGGCAAGGAGCTTAATTTCATCCAGCAGGCAGCGGCCGGAGGCAGATTATCAGGCGACGGGCCTTTCACCCAACGTTGCCACGGGTGGCTAGAGGAGAGTACAGGTAGTGGCAAGGCATTGTTGACTCACTCATGCACAGCCGCCCTGGAGATGGCTGCTTTATTATTGGATATTCATCCAGGTGACGAGGTGATCATGCCGTCATTCACATTTGTTTCCACCGCCAATGCCTTTGTGTTGCGTGGCGGGGTGCCTGTGTTTGTGGATATACGGCCAGATACCCTCAATATCGATGAGGCCCAGATAGAGGCTGCAATTTCTCCAAAAACAAAAGCGATTGTGGCGGTGCACTACGCTGGCGTGGCATGCGAGATGGATACCATCATGGACATTGCACAGCGGTATGACCTAGTGGTGATTGAAGATGCCGCCCAGGCGATCATGTCGACTTATAAAGGTCGGCCGCTTGGTTCCATTGGGCATATGGCCGCGTACTCATTTCACGAAACCAAGAACATTATTTCCGGCGAAGGCGGTGCGTTGTTGATCAATGACGGCCGATTTGCAGAGCGGGCAGAGATCATCCGCGAAAAGGGGACCAACCGAAGCCAATTCTTTCGAGGCCAGGTTGATAAGTACACCTGGGTAGATATTGGGTCTTCTTACCTGCCAGGTGAGGTCATCGCTGCTTTTTTGTGGGCGCAGATGCAGGAGGCGCAAATCATTACCGACCAGCGTTTAGCCATTTGGCAGCAATACCATGAGGGCCTTGCAGCACTCGAAATTGCTGGTACGTTACGTCGGCCCGTCGTCCCCGATGGATGCCAGCACAATGCTCATATGTATTACGTACTTTTGGAATCGCTCGAAAAACGAACCAAGGTCATCGCGCGGTTAAATGAGCAGGGGGTGAACTCGGTGTTTCACTACGTGCCTCTTCATTCATCCCCGGCTGGCATTAGATATGGCAAAACACATGGCAATCTTTCGGTAACGGTTAGCCAGTCAGAAAGGCTAATCAGATTACCGCTCTGGATTGGCTTGTCAATAGAGCAGCAAAACAAGGTGGTTGAGGTTTTGAGTGATGCTGCTGTTTAGTTCTCCGGAGCAAAATGAGCACTTAATTTCTGATAACCTTAACTTTAGGCGAGCGCATTGATAAATTGAAGCCTACTGTCGGCATCTCTATTGAGTCGCCCCTGAGAAACCCCATTTTCGGTTTTCGCTGTTCAACTATGGATGACTCTATCGATAACTTGTTTGACTGTCTCGTCTTTGAACTCGCGGGCATATTTCGCACGTTGCATTTGCAATTCTCCATTTCAGTTTTGACATCATATTTGTCTACTGATTTGGGGGAATGCCACCTCAATTCCCAGAGCAATTCATAATACAATGGCAGCCTCGTTCTCTTAGTTCTTTAAACTTCTAGACTAGCTGGAGGTGAGGGCTTTGTTTTGACTAGTTATGAACATCTCAGCTTCAGACATGGAGAACTTACTTTCTCTATTCCGCGGCGCAATTTAATGGGGCAAGTTGATGGCATTTGGCATGTTGAAGCGGTATGTTCGTCGGGTGATCAATTCATGTGGTTATGAGATCACCAAAAAGCATAGCGCGTCGGAATTTCGCGAAACCATTTCTTTGGGATGCAGTGAAGGCGGCCTTCAAGACTATCCAGTAGGACAGAACGTTAAGGGCAATAGTGCAGACACGAACATCGTAACCCTGGCTGTCCGTAACTACAAAAATGCAGCAAATGCCAAGAATGACACTAACCTGCCACCATACGGCAGCAGATGGCAGCCTCAGGTAGATGTAATCAAGGCCGCGATTGATGGCTTTACAGATCCGGTCGAGTGCCTCCATTATGCCCAGACTAGGATTACCTTCGACCACCGTGAATCTGGTGGATTTGTTACAGACCTTCCGCGCATTCGGCTCTATGACGATTTGGTAAAACAGGAGTTCCCGTGGTTCTCGGAGCAACTCGACGCTATGGCCGAAAACCCTTTGTCTTACCCCGCCAGCTTGGTTAACCACAAAGGTCGCAATGTTAGTAACGTCCTTTTCATTCATGCGCATGTCGTCTTAGCCTGTTCTAGTTATATAGCTCCTCCTAAGAGAATATTGGAGATCGGCGGGGGTTATGGTGCGTCTGCCCGGTTGTGGCTGACTACTAAGACTGCTGAGATTTCGTCTTACGCTATCGCTGATATACCTGAATGTCTGTTCTTCGCCGAGGTTGCTTTGAGGAAGGAATTTGGCGACGAAGCAGTTGGGTATTTTGACGGAACAGACCCCGGAACCCGTATTGTCTTGGTGCCGCTTTGTCATTTGGGCGCGTTCAAGCGCCCGAGCGATCTTGTGGTCAATACCGGCTCAATGCAAGAGATGACAGATGACTGGATTGATTACTACACACGATGGGTTACGGACTACGGTGCGAAGTATTTTTATTCCTTGAATTATGCAGCCCAGCCTTTATCGATGATGGTGGAAAGTCGTAACTTGTGGAGTCCACGCTTTGGACCGGAATGGTCGACCCTCCGTCTGAACCTGAATATGTCATTGATCCGGGCGCAGGGACCAACCAACGACTTTCTTGAATCCATCTTTGAGAAATCTCCCGCGCGTGGGAGTTTGGACAAATGGTCATTGCACTACGGGCATTCGCTATCCCGTGAGACATATATTGAGGGGCTCGATCTGCTAAGGCAGAATCTAAATCCTGATGACGCGCTTGCGTTCGTGAATCTGGTTCTAGCGCAACTACAGTATGTACCCAAAGAAGTACTGTGGGTCGTTGGCTGGCTGGAAAAAAATGGATGTGTCGAAGCAGCTGAAATAAGGAAGAAACTGGATGCGCTAGTCGGTGGGTATGTCAATCCTTACTAAAGAAGGCTGACATGTCGGCGCGCGAGGAGGAAGGTAACGTTCCACGGATTCGGATGATTATCCCTATTTGGGGTTCAGAATACATAGAACGTTGGCTCGATTTCACTTTTGCTGCCCTTCGCAGTGAAGGGAACGTCCTCTATCTTAATCAAAATAGCGATTTCGAGCTGGCCATTCTTACAATGGCCGCCGACATTGTTTATATGCAGGGCGACCCCCGTTTCTTGGCGCTCACGAATGGAATCCGGGTGCGCTTCATTGCTATGGACGAGTTCTTTCCGATCCATGGCAAGACACCATACGGAGTTCCACTGACCTTGGCCTATGCCAAGGGTATTATGGATCTCGGTGATAAAGCAGTGGGTACCTATGTCATCATATTTAATGCAGATGTCATTGTGTCGTCTGGCTCATTTAAGAGTGTCCTCGACAAGATTCGCGAGGGGTACACCGCTATTGGCGCGCCGGGGCTGCGTGCCATTGATGGGGATGCTAGGGCGGCGCTCTATAAGTGCATAGACAAAAATTCCGGAGTTTTGTCGATTGCCTCACGCGAGTTGATGGAGCTTGCTAATGCGAGTCTTCACGGAACCGTAGGAAGCAGAACTATTAACGAAGCCGGGCCGATCGATACTTTCTACTTTCACCAACTCTATTGGCGCATATCCGACGATTGCATCGCGTCACGATGCTTTCTACTACACCCGCTGTGCTTTCGGATTGAGCAGGCGATCACGAAAGTACTGTGCCCGGTAGATTATGGTTTCATCACAGAAATGTGTCCAAATGCCCGCTTCGGCGTGTTGGACGATTCAGACGACTTTATGGCTTTGGAGTTGCAGGCTCGCGATTCGGAGGGACATTTGCTAAGACTCGCGCACAAAGGCGAGAATTCGGAACAAAGGCTCGCACGGTTATCTGATGAAATTACAACTCACGCGGCAACTTGGGCTACGGAAGAGCATAGGCGGAACGCGACATTCACCATTTTTTTTCACGCGAAGGATTTGCCAGTCGACATCGCACGACGCGTTGCCCCTTTCGAGTGTTTGGTTGACGGGGTATTGGATAAGTTGCCACCTGCGGTTTCTCATTACAGCCATTTTCAGTGGCTGCCGGCAGTTAGAAATTACCGTCAGGATATGTTCAGAGCTAACAGCAATAGCAATGTTTCTTTACTGGATGATCCCCGCAATCTCTCATCCATCGTGGATATGCATCCCCAAGTGGGAGCAGCGCCGGGACCTTCTCGCCCCAATTTCCCAGCAAGGTTGACTCTTTCCATCGCTCGTTGGTCATTAGGACTGGTAAAGCCATTTGCGCGCAAAGTGTTGTTTAGGGTAGCGCGCATGTCCAAATACTGGCATCGGTACAAACTAGGTGCCATGATCGAAGCTCGATTGTTAACGAACGGCCCCGGCCTTGACGTCATCTACCTAGACAATATTAGGGATCATGCCAGGCCGCCTCGCGCAGGTGCTCAAGTCTTTGACCTGGGCAATCCGAGTGGTCCAGATCAGAGACGTGACTTTTCTGTCGCGCTGTCTAATAATTCGGGGTCAAGGCACAGTTCTGAGGCCGTTGTAATTTACGCTCCTGCAGGCTTTCTTTCTTTATGGGACCGACTAAGCGAGGATATCGAGCGATTCTTCATCAACCGACGACAGGTGGTCCTGGTGTTGATACAGAGTAACTTTGGTTCCCTCAACGTAGCAGCTCACGCCTACATGTTATCCATCTTACTGAGTTCCTTTCCAAGTCGGAAATATGACGTAGAGATCGATGTATATCTGGGCTCAAAAAAAATCAATTTGAAGATGTTCTTGGCTCAATGGTTTGCATTCTTGAATTTAGTTAAATCAGGACTCCCACCTGAAAACTTCAGCGCATTGGTCGTGTCGGCCAAATCGCGGTCACACATCATCAAATCTTGACATTGAGCGAGGAAGGAGTCCGAGAGAGAAGTAATACCAAGCTAGCTTTGGATGACCGGTATGTACAACTTCGTCATTCATAGAAAAGGGCAGGGTGCGTCCGAAAAAAGTATCCATTAGCGCGTCGAGTTCTCCCCGGTCATAGCACTTGATATGCGCAGCCTGGCTGTATTTTCCCTGATAAGGGTAAGAATGAATGCTCGGTGTACCGATGATCACAATTCCATCCGGCTTGCATAATCGTGTCATCTGCGACACAAATTTCCGGCCGACATCTTCTGAAAGGTGTTCAATTACGTCGAGCGAGACGACAGCATCGAACTGGCGTGTCGTGTCGAAATCAAAGACAGACTCATGCAGGAACTCAACGTTGTCTCGCTGGTTGATTTCGCAAGCAGCCTTATGGTTGCTAGCCTTGATCTCGAGCCCGGTTACTTGCTTGACGTGCTGGCCAAGAAAAATAGTTCCAATTCCGGATCCGGAACCTACTTCCAAAACGTCATCCTGCGGCTTGAGAAGCCGCGCAACGAATTTGTAGCGCGCAAGTTTTATTAGCAGCTGCAGTGTATTGACCTGGAACAACTCAGCAAATTCAGGTGGAAGGGTTAGCGAAGGGTAACGAGAGGTCAGTTCGCTCACCAACTGATCATAAAGCGCTAGGTTGTGTTTTTCAGTCATGTTTCAAGAGGTGCTGCACGCTATCATTTAAGAAACCACGATTCTCCTCAAGTTGTTCCGGTGCCCATGGCGCAAACTCGCTTTCCTCGATGCGGAATGGACCATTCGTCACTTCATGGATGCCTGCATACTCAGAGCGAATAATCACAGAGTGCCAGACAGGAGTACTTACTCGGTAAACGTATGGTTTGCCAGAGGCAAAATTGCCCATGCTAATCAAACGATTTGCAATGCCATTATCGTCAAACAACACAATATCGAGTTCGCCGAAAATAATGTGGTAGGACTCAGTTTTCGTAGTGTGCCGATGGGGTCGAATGATGGCATCCCGATGGAAAACAATCAGCATTTCGTGAAGGGATGCTTCATCTGAATGGTGAAGGCACAACCTAGCACGCTTCATTTTTGCACGAAAAGCATAATCTTTAAGTTTGTCACACCAAGTAGAGTCTATTACTGCTAAGTCGTCAGTATTGTGGAACACCGCAATCGTCATGCTGAACCAAGAAAAAATTGCTTAATGGTTTTAATCACGTAAGTTTGGTCCTCGCCGCTTATTTTTTCATGAACGGGGATACTCAAAATCTCGCGAATGATTTTCTCCGCTCGGGGCGAGGTTCCTGTGACCATGCCCTGAAAGGCTGGCTGATCGTTCATCAATATGGGGTGCTGTATGCGGTTTTCAATTCCGCGCTCAGTAAGGTAGTTACGCAATTCGTCTCGTCGATTAGTGCGAATTGTATAGGTATAAAAGATATCATCGTAACCCGGAATCACTGGTGGAGTTTTAACTATTCCGTTTAGTTCTAGGTTGTAGCGCTTGGCAATCGCTCTTCTGCGATTAATGACTTTTGGGTAGCGTGCTAGGCGATTGATCAATATTGCTGCTTGCAACGTATCCAGTCTGCAATTGTGGCTAAGAGTTTCGCAGTAATCCCGATCCGGCACTCCAGAGTGGCGTAGAAGTCTAACGCGTTTAGCTAATTCATCGTCATCGCACAGAACAATTCCAGCATCGCCAAGCCCTCCCAAGGGCTTCATCGCGTTAAAACTGATGCAAGCCACCTCTCCAAACGAACCGCAAGGCTTCCCGTTTAGCGTAGCACCGAAGGCTTGTGACCCATCTTCAACGGTCATAAGTTTATGCTGCTGCGCCAGTTTCCGGATTTCTGGCATACGTGCCAGTCTACCTGTGAAATGTACCGGAAGAATAGCCTTGGTTCTGGGGGTGATTAGCGACTCTATGGTGGTTGGATCCATGTTTAGCGTGTCATCTATATCGCAGAACACTGCTTTAGCTCCGTTCAATAGTATCGCACTACCGGTAGCGAGCCATGAAAGTGGGGTCGTAATAACCTCGTCACCTTTCCCGATCCCAAGTGCTTTTAAACCAAGAATTAATGAATCTGTGCCAGATCCAACGCCTATCGCATGTTTGCGCCCGCAATGGTTAGCTACAAGTCGTTCAAATTCAAAGACTTCTGGCCCTAACACAACTTGACCGTGGTCGAGAATCCGTTCAACCGCTGAAACGACAGCAGAGCGCTCATCTTCATCTTTGATGCTTAAATCGAGAAAGCGAACATGCATAGGTTGATAAAGTATTTATAAATGTTAGTCGGTAGATGTGTGAGCAGATAAACTTAAAATTTAGAAACACATTCATTCACGTAGTTTAAAAAAGCTAGAAGATTAATTTAACACACTTACTATCAGTGAATTACTAGCCCGCTTGCATTGTTCGCAAATATGCTGAAGTAATGACGAGGGGCCCTTTGGACTCAGGGGAAGCCACCCAAAAACGCAGTTAACTTTACCGCATACATCTCAGGTAATATTGAGTTAGAAGACTAAATTGTTATCATTTTTTCGGCCAGGGTATTTGGACCGTGTCTTTCTGGAAAATTTGGATCCGGCACCATCACGCGATACCCAAGGATATGCAAATACCACCCAGCGTCACGAAAACAATTCCTGCCCATTGAAGAGGGGTAAGGGTTTCCCCGTACACCATCCATGACGAAAATGCAATCAGCAGATAGAAACCAGCACCTACGCTAGCTGTTGCAACCCCCACCTTCTCCCGCGAGAACAATATCATCCAGAGCACCAAACCAAAAATCTGCATAATTGCATATGCATACGCCCAGGGGGACTGCGCCGCAGCGAACACAAAAAGACTTATGGGCCTCCAAGACAACTGGGGTGAGCCAATTTCCAGTGTTGCCCGCTTCAACGCAAGTTGGCTTGCAACTGCGTTTAATGTAATTAGAAGAATAACAAACTTTGACATAGAAACATGATTTAAGAAAATGATGACGCGTATCAGATTGTCTTGAGGAAACAAACAGTCTTGGGAGCCCAGTTCCATGACTCTGTTGATTCAATCCAGCGCACACATGATCTTCAATTGTCGATGCAACTCAACAATAATTACGTGCATGATATGTTAATCTATTTAGATTAGTGTTCCAACGCAATTTCGTGATGATCTCGCGGTGAACCCTCTTTGACTCGTGAATAGGGCATCGTGCGCGTGGCCTCGCCCCCGGGAAAACGAATCCTTAGTTAATAGGTTAAAAATAAGTTTTAGGATAACGTAAAGAGTGAAGCGATAAAGCGAGCCAAGAACACACTGGAATTCAAGATGGAGGCGGTGCAGCTTGTTAAAGGCGGGCAGTCCCCTTTTTTCTGACAGCCACAGCCAAGGTATTGGGTATCCTCACCACCAGCCTGCATAGTTGGATCAAACTCAGTGCCAAGGGCCAGCTCAAAGACGCGGGTGACAAACCTGTGAGTCAATAGCAAATGGAGCTGGCTCGCCTTGGCAACCAATACTGCGGGCAGGAGCTCCAGAGTACGTTGGCTGACTACAAGATGAGAAGCTCAATGAGTCGCAAGGGCAATTGCTGGAATAACGCCCCAACGGAGAGCCTGTGGGGGTCGTTTGAAGGTGGGCAAGCTGTATGGGCAAAGATTTGAGATCCGCAGGCAAGCTATGGATGAGGTAATCAACTGGGTGACGTTTTACAACCACCGGCGGCTGCATCCAACGCTTATTTATATATGTTAGCCCAATGCATTTTGAGAAAAGCTGTGAGGCGGCAAAGCTAGTGAAGGCCGCATGATGGAGTGGCTATCGAATTCGTTAAGAAGGGGCAAATTTATGAATTCAGAAATCAGGATTTGCATCCGACAGATCAGGGCCGCGCGCCCAGTATCCCAAACTGATAACGTCAGGTAAGATACATTTAGGTTTGTGACTGGGCCCATGATTGACGAAATCTTTCTGGTCTCTGATATCTGACAAAACTGTTAAAATGGAGAACGTAATATGGAATGGTTGGCCAACAAACTACTTGCTTCGCCCGCTGCGTACGACTTCTCTCAATGGCTGGTAGGCGCACGCCACTGTCACGCCCGATTTATGTCTGAAATGGTTCGACCAGTAATTGGAGAGCGCGTCCTTGATATCGGATGTGGTGTTGGCGCTTGCCTTACGGACGTCCCCGACGGTGTGGAGTATGTCGGGATCGACTTGAGTGAGAAATATATAGAAACCGCTCGAGCCAGATTTGGGAAACGGGGTACGTTCATCTGCACCGATGTCGCGTCAGCAGATACAACGAGCCTAGGCGTGTTCGACCGAGCGTTTTCACATGGAGTGTTACATCACCTTTCTGATGAGACAACTGCAACTACCATCGACCTAGTTCGACGGGTTGTCCGACCTGGGGGGACTTATGTCACTCTTGATCCAATCTATTTGCCAAGACAATCTGCTATTGCACGGTATCTCATTGCCAATGATCGTGGCAAATATGTACGTGATCAAACCGGTTGGGAGCAACTCGTCGCCGGTTTAGGTACCGTTCGATCGCAAATATTTCACGATCTTTTAAAGATTCCCTATACGCTTATCGTTATGGAAATCACAATCGAACGCGTGTAACCATCTCCAACCGGATGGATGCTCTAATCACTTTACTTTTGAGTTAATCTTTAGGCGGCATTTTGCAATGCTTAATTGATACAATAGGGTTTTTAATTAAAAGGTTGTCCCCCGTATGTGCGCGTGCTACGGGTTCAATACGTCTTGACACAGACATCATATGACTGTTATCAACATGCTAGCTTTGGTCTCCCGTTCAGTCGCAATCCGGTGCTTTAGTATGTTGGCAGCAGTTCCCTTTTTACTCCGTTTGGCTCCATCAGAGAAATTGCGAAGGTTTGTAGGCATTGCTGGGCTTAAAGACCTGAGATATGGCGGTATATTCACAAGATCCTCTTATACACCTTGGAAGGGCGATGAAGGCTTCCAAAAAACATTCGAAGTAATCCGCAAAAACACTCTCGTCGACGAGTACCGTTGCTATGAATTATGGCAACTTTGTGGTCAACTTGACGCACTTGAACCGGGTGACGTACTTGAGGTTGGAGTTTGGCGTGGAGGCACAGGTTGCCTGCTCGCTCTGCGTTGTGCAACATCGTTAAGCACAGCCTTTCTTTGCGACACGTTTTCCGGAGTGGTAAATGCGAGTAGCGAAGATTCAGCTTATGTCGGCGGCGAGCACGCAGACACTAGCATGGAGACCGTCGCGAATTTAGTACAGCATTTGGGTCTATCCAATGTTAAAGTATTACAGGGAGTCTTTCCCTGTGCGACCGGCCCGGAAATAGCTGGGCGCCGTTTCCGTTTGTGCCATATCGATGTCGACGTTTACGAGTCAGCTGCTCAAACGTTTGAATGGGTTTGGCCGCGTCTGGTGCGGGGCGGGATTGTCGTATTCGACGACTACGGGTTCTATTCCTGTGGCGGTGTTACGCGGTTTGTAGACCAGATGCGCGGACAACGGGATCGGCTAGTAATCTATAACGTCAATGGCCACGCCATTGTGATCAAGCAAGAATAGGGGTACTACCAAATGAGCGGTTCAATACCAATGCACCTGAGAAAACTCGAGATAGGTTGTGGGCAGTCCCCAACATCGGGATACATCCACAACGATCTAAACGCGTTCGAAGGGGTCGATGTTGTAGGCCTGCCATGGGAAATCAATTTCGCAGAAGGCTCTCTCGATGAGGTCTTAGCGCTCGGTTCGATCGAACACCTGACCTATTCCCAAGTGGCAGATACCTTCCGGAATGTACATCGTATGCTAACGCCGGGGAGTTCTTTCTACTTTGACGTTCCAGACATCCCGGTCTGGTGTGGGTATGTAGTCGACTACTTCGCAAAGCGCGAAATTCCGTTTTCGATTGAGCACGTGTTTTCGACTCTCTACGGTTGGCAGCGTTGGCCTGGGGACGAGCATAAATCTGGATGGTGGTTGGCTCGCCTGGAAAAGGAATTGAGAGACAGTGGTTTTGACCAACTGAGCTTCGGAGTGGAGTTGTTTCTGGAAAAGGACATCATGCGCAATCGTTTCAAGAGGCCGCACGATGCACATATCTATTGCAGGGCGACCAAGAGTGCCGCGAAACAGACGGCATAGATTGGTCGGTTAGAGTACCGCCAGATATGGGAACCAATGTACACTTACGATAGTAAATTCTACGAAACTGCTGATCGAACTGCGGCTACCTCGGCAGATGGATTAATTCGGCATTTGACCGATACGTTATCGATCCGCAGCGTCTTAGATGTGGGTTGCGGCCGGGGCGTCTGGTTGGCTCAATGGAAGCGACGCGGCGCAACGACAGTAGTTGGCGTCGACGGCCCTTACATTAACCGTTCGCGCCTCGCGATTCCAAATGAATCCTTCGTAGCACATGATTTGGCTTCAGATCTCTCACTCGGCCGGAAGTTTGATCTGGTCCAGAGTCTTGAAGTCGCCGAACACGTCAGCGAGTCCTGCGCCGAGAAATTTATCGACAACTTGGTGCGACATGGGCCAACGATCCTGTTTTCGGCCGCTATTCCGGGACAGGGCGGTGAGCATCATATCAACGAGCAGCCATGGGAATACTGGCGGCGCAAGTTTGCCGCCCGCCAGTATGAAGCGTTCGACTATCTTCGCCCACGTATTCGTAACGACCAAAGCATCTATTTTTGCTATCGCATTAATAGTTTGCTGTTTGTCCATCAATCGGTCATTGATACCCTTCCTGCCGTAATCCGCGAATCCCACGTACACTCCGAGACACCGCTGAACAACGAACTCACGCCTTGGTTGCGGCTCCGATTCGCCGCAGTGCGTTTGTTGCCGCAATCCGCTATTGAACTTATCTCGCGGACAAAGTACCGCGCCAGAAGCCTTCTGGGTTACGGACATTAACACCATGGCTGAATCCTATTTCATCGTGGGCGGCGCAGGATTCATCGGCTCACATTTTATTCAGTACCTGCTGAGTGACCCACTGACAGGGCAGGTGACAATTTATGACAACATGACATCTGGGCGCGAGTGGCATTTTTCAGATCACTTAAGTGACCCCCGCTTTAAATTCGTCCGGGGCGAGGCAGAAGACCTTCCTACGCTAACTGGCGCAATGCGTGGGCATGACACTGTGATCCACCTCGCGTCAAACCCCGACATTGCCAAAGCGCAGACGGATCCAACCATAGATTTCTACCAAGGGACGTTGCTAACGCAGCAGGTGGTCGAGGCAATGCGCCAATCGGGGGCCACCACAATTCTTTACGCCTCCGGAAGCGGTGTATATGGTGACCTCGGCGAAACGGAAGCGCGTGAAGTTGATTCGATCGGCCTGCCGATCTCGACATACGGTGCTAGCAAACTCGCCGGTGAGGCATTGATCAGTTCCTATTGCTTCATGTTCGGCCTTCGTGGGCGCAGCTTCCGCTTTGGCAACGTCGTCGGACCCCGGCAAACTCATGGCGTAGGCTTCGACTTTCTCAGGCGCCTGCTCGTCGATCCTAACGGTCTTGACATTCTCGGGGATGGCCGGCAGAGCAAATCGTACATCCACGTCAACGACGTCGTGAGTGCAGTGCTCACCGCCCACCGCATTTCCGAGAAGCCTTATGACGTATACAACGTTGCTACCGGAGACTACGTTACGGTCACCGAGATTGCGAACCTGGCTTCAGAGGTCCTTGGGCTGAAGTCTGAGGGAGTTATGTTTCGCTATAGCGGGGGCGACCGGGGCTGGAAAGGAGATGTGCCAGTTGTACGCCTTGCTACCGACCGGATCCGGCAACTCGGATGGAAGTGCCGATACTCAACTCGCGAGGCCATGCTCGAGGCAATGCGGTCGATGATCGTTGATTTTCGCTCTGGCCTTATGTAACGGGCTGAGTAGTGCGAGAAGGCTCTAGGCACCATACGCCTTCCAGCAGTCCGACTCGAGATCTATTTTTTCAAACTACCCAATCCCTTGGGTTTAAGGACCTATCTTCTTGTTTGGAGTGCATCGTTGCTGATAGCAGCGTGACGCGTCCGTTCCGCCTTGGATAGCTGCGCTGGCGCAGAATCCGGAAAAATGACGTTATAATATCAACAGCGGTTAGGATATCGGCAGGCCACATCCTTGGTCACCTCAACAATGTTTCATCTCATAAATACGTTTCGTGACAAAAATCAGTCCGATCCACCGATCTTCGAATAAATCAGCACATTGCTAGGGAGCGCAGGATGGCGGAGATACGCGCGGTGTGCGTATGGGTGGCTTCCCTTCTTGCCCGGGTCAGGACGATCGCACTCGATTCTCATCGTGCCAGTGGCTGGCCGTCTATGGCCATGGCCGCCGTGGGGGCAACACTGCTAGGAAGTTCTTTCATCCTTGGGCTTAGCTCGGGAATGGACCGGACGTTAGCCGGGCCGCTGGACACGCGCGTGCTGCAGATCGCCTCCGCCCTGTCCGATGTCACCTACGAGCTGAACATGCGGTATGCTCTGCACGGTCGTATCGCCGACACGCTGCTTGCGGGCGGTATGTCGGAAGTCCCCGTGAACTACAAGTCGGCTGGCCTTAGCCATCCCGAATACTTCACAGACGCGGAACGATGGAACCAGCTTCTCCAGAAGGCTGCGACGGGAAGCCTTTCGCGCAACGTGAGCGTGATGGATGGCACGCTCAGATTTATACAGACCGAGGACCTCGGCCTCGTCGATTTTTATAAGCTCTCTTTTCGCCTGTTCGGATACAAGATCCAGGGCTTTTTCTACACCTACTTCCTCCTGTTGGTGGTCTCGGTAGCGCTGCTCTTTGCCACGTTCTGGACTCGACCCGGAGTACTGCTCGCCGCCAATGCGCTGCTCTTCGGCCTGTTTATCTCCGTATGCGCCGTCAGCCTCCCTGGCGCCATAAGCTATCCCACGGTCGCGAGCGGACGCTTCTTCGGCACGCTCGCTATCTTCGCCGCACTTCATCTCGTGCTGATCCTGTGGGCCCCGCCGCCATCAAGCAAGCTTTGCATCGGACTCTCGGTGGCGCAGGCATTGTTCCTCGGATTCGTCATCACGATGCGCAGCAACGTCATGTGGGTGGTTATTCTCGTGCTGCTGTCCGTCCTCGCCCTAGTTGCATGGCACACTCGCTGCAGCTGGAAAACGGCGACAATCGGCGAATTCGCGCGCTCCATGCTAACCTGGCCTATGATCGCAATCGTCCTGGCCTGCACTGCGGTGCCCTCCTACCAGCGGTTGTTCATGCATCCGGGCTACATTGTCCTGGAGGAGACGCATCCGGGCCATTTCTTCTGGCATTCGCTGGCCTATGGCCTTGGCCTGGGTGACGTAGAATCGGTGATGCCCGAAATCGCTGGTGAGCGGGATGACCGCCTCGGATCGGCGCTCGGCAACGCCTACCTCAAGCAGACGACCGGGTTCGAGAACCCGAACATTTCAATGTACTATGCGTCAAACCTTTTTCCGGGTCTCGGCCGGCCCCGCGCTTACGAGCGAGTGGTGCGGTCGGCATTTCTCGACTTTGCGAGCAAGCACCCTGGGTACCTGTTGCGCCTCACGTTCATCACAAAGCCGCGCCTGATAGCTCGCTCGTTCTACCAGGCATCCAATGAGGTTTTTATGCGTTACTGGCTGCTCATCGCGGCGGCTGGACTTCTGTTAGGTATTGCTGGTATGTTGGTTTTGCGCAGCGCCACCTTCCTGGACGATTTTAAGTTCACTTTGCTTGTCACCATGGGCCTCTTATGCGGATCACTGCTGCCTGCGTTCGCGGCTTATCCCTCGATGCAGTCGATGGGCGACGCTTTCGCTATTTTCTATGCCTTGCTCGCGTCGGTCTCGCTCATCGAGCTCGCGAGGGTGCGGCATCGCCCGGCTAGAGGCGAACCATTATCGCGAACCTGACATGAGCCGAAACCAGTCTTCGGAAGAGATCATCCGCCAGGCTCGGCTGCGCCTCTTGCGGATGCACTATGAGAGCAAGGTGGGGCACATCGGCGGGAGCCTCTCCTGCCTCGACATGCTCATCATGCTTCACCACATGGTGTTGTCGGAACAGGATCTCTTCATCCTATCGAAGGGGCATGCCGCAGGTGCCCTCTACGTAACGCTCTGGTCGCGCGGGCTGCTCAGCGACGCGGACCTGAAGAGCTTTCATCAGGACCGGACCAGGCTGGCGGGGCATCCGCCGGTCGACGGCATTCCGGGCTGCCTGTTTGCGACCGGGAGCCTCGGCCACGGGCTGGGTCTGGCCTCGGGCCTGGCGCTTGCCAAGCGCCTCAAGGGAGAGGCCGGACGTGTCTTCTGCCTGATGTCCGACGGCGAATGGAACGAAGGATCGAGTTGGGAGTCGCTCTGCTTCGCCGCTCACCATAAGCTCGACGCGCTTACCATCCTCATCGATCTCAACGGGCTGCAGGGGTTCGGGACGACCGCCGAGGTGGCAGACCTCGCGCCGCTGGCGAACAAGTTTCGCACCTATGACGTGGAGGTCCGAGAAATCGACGGTCATGATCCTGAGGCCATCGAACAGGCTTTGGCGCAACGC
>Ga0164295_10001238_pt1 | contig 21185 bp, 25 predicted proteins | sample GEODES006metaG_FD_111798 | JGI IMG/M metagenome (GOLD analysis project Ga0164295, IMG submission 111798) | Oligotrophic lake water microbial communities from Sparkling Lake, Wisconsin, USA - GEODES006 metaG | ecosystem: Environmental > Aquatic > Freshwater > Lake | place: USA: Sparkling Lake... | reverse complement strand
TCATAGATTTTGGAGTTAATGAAGGAACACTTGTATTTTGTTGATACTCTGGTGTCCAAATTGTTGGTTCATTAAATGTAGTATAAGTGTTATCAATATTTTCATTATAAATTACATCCGCTGGTCCACCAGAATTTGCTGAGAATATATCATATTTTGGTGTAATATTATTATATACAGTAGTTAAATCTACATTAGGTAATGTTTTTACACTTACCCCAGTTTTATTATCACAAACTTGACCATTTGTTTCATATATTCCCCAAGAATTTGTATATGCTAATTCATCTGTAAGTTTATTAGGAGGAGTTTGTTGATTATCAAGCAATCCAAACCAATATATCTTTGCATTTTTATAACTTGTTCTTATAAATTTCATCCATTTTTGTTGTTCTTCGTTTGAGAATAATAATTTTCTTCCATTACTACCTTCATAAAAACCACATGAACACCATCCAACTTCACCAAAAACAACATTAATATTTCCTCCTAATTTATTCATATAATTCATAACAGCATTATATTGTTTTGTAAAATCAGCTTGACCATCAATACCAGGACTTCTAAGACCATATAAAGGATGTAAATTAACACCAACAAAATCACATTTTTTAATTAGACTATCTAATGAAGCACGATTATAAGGTAATAAATGGTTGTCATTTTCTATATAAAATGGTTCAGGATCTTCACAAATTCCAATTGGTGGAATATAAATTTTTTCATTTCTTAATCTATATTTTAAATAGTCAATCATATTTTTTAATTGTAATACAGCATTATTTGCTGCAATTGTATCTGTTTTTAAATATTTGTTTCCACCACTTTTAGTTCTAAATATTGCTTCATTACAAATAGAAATACCAAGTAATTTACTAGAACCATATGTTTTTAAAATAACTATTAAATCATCAACTTGTTTTAGATTATGTGCTGTTAATACACCATAATTTTCAACAGTATTATATGGTTCAATTTTATTAAGATTATCTAACACACCCCATAAACCATGTAATACTTTTGTAGGATAATTATTTTTTTCAATACTTTTTAGAGTAGGTTCTAAGAAACGATTACTATAAATTCGAATACGAGGAGCAATATTTTGAACTAGTTTAAGAGGAGCATCCATAGAATTAGGTCTCTTCAATAAATTCATATCTGCATTATATGGAGAAAAAGTAACTGCGTAAAATGGATATTTTTTCTGAGATTCAAATGTTTCGTAAATCATTATTATAAATAATTAGTAAATAATTTATAATAAATTAAATAGAATTTCTACGAAAATTTTTAAATTTAAAAGTTTTAATTTTGAATAATTCTTTCAAATGATTATAAACTAATGGATTTGGATATTTATTCCACTCTTGATTAGAAATTATATCAAAATATTTAAATATTATATTTTGATGTTTTTTATTTTTAATTAAATTATAAATATTTGCAAATGATTCTTTACGCATAGTATTTAGATATCGATATTGATTAATAATACATTTATATTTTTTTTGATATAATTCAAGTGCTTTTATTTGCCAATCTAACCAATTATATTTTTCATTTGATGTAGCTAAATTAAATAATATTATTCCAAAAGCTTGAAGATCCATTCTGAAAGAAAGAAATGATTTATTACTTTCACACCCTAAACAATAATAATAATAACCATCTTTACCTTCATTTTTACAAGATATATTTAAATATGGATCAGAAATAGATTCATAATCTATTATTTTAAAATGTTCTGTTTTATTAATATTTACTAAAATATTAGCTGCTTTTATATCACCATGTACTTTTCTTTTTACTAAATGAAGATATTCAAAAAAATTAATCATATAATTTCCTAATAATATCATATTATCTTGACAAAATTTAACTGACTCTGATACAGAATTATCATATCTTTCCATTGTATACCATGTATTATTTGTATCTATATTATACCTATATAATTTAGATATGGGTGTTCTTATAAATGAAAATTGTTCATATATATTTAAATTATTAATGAATTCAATTTCATGTATATTATTATCTATTATAAATTTTAATACCCATTTTGTACTAATTAAATCATTAAAATCATCACTACTTATATTCTCATCAAAAATTGGTGACACATTATAAATGATATGATTATTTGTTGTTTTCAAAATATTTATAATTTTCCATTTTTGCATTTAATACTATAATAGATTATAAAACATTATTTTATGACGATTTTTTATATTTAAAATAACCACCAACTGGTTCATTATCTGTATTATCTTTTTTCATTATAATTTTAAATTTTTTTAAATAATCATGTTTATAATTTTCTAAGAAATATACATTATAAATTATATTATTAAAATAATTATTTATGAAAGATACTGTATCTTGTTTTATTTTATTTCTTTCTTCTTTACTATATTTATCATAAATAATATAATTAATATCCATTGAAGAATCATCATAATTAATTACAATAGAAATTATATTATTATTAATATTTACAACATTTATTAGTTTATCTATATCTAATGATGTAAATTTATTATTTCCAATTAAAATTTGATTTGTATTTTTTCCAATTAAATCTACAATATATTGTTTTCCATTTTTATTAATTATCTTTCCAATATCTTCCATAACATATCTAATTATTGGAAATGTTTTATTAATGAAACTTGATACTACTATTTTATCATCTTTATTTTCTAAATAACAAAATTCATTAAAAACTTCAAAAGTATTCTTATCGTCTTTAACTTGATGTGCAATTTCACCAAATTCTACAGCACCATATGTATTTTCAATATTTGAATCAATGAATGTTTTTTTACAAAAATTTAAACTACAATTTAATAAAAATTCTCCTGATAAATTTATATTTCTTGGATAATGTGTTAGTTTTAATTTATATCTATTAATATTAATACATAATTGAAGAAGTACAAATGGAAATATTACAATAAAATCGGGACAATTATTATTAATTGAATCTACAAATTCAATAGTTTTTTGTTTATTAATCGTATTAAATGATAAAAAATAAACATTAATTAATGATAAATAATTATTACTTTTTTCATATTCATTTGTAAAATATGAATTTGATGGATAGAATACCATTATTTTATCTCCATAATTATATCCATTCTTTTTAAATGATGTAATGAAAGTATAAATATACATATATGCATCATATTTATTCATCCATACAAATGTACTTTTCCCACTTGTTCCACCTGTAGATTGTCCTAATGCACATTCATTATCAAATATTATTGGATCTGTTATACAACTACTTCTACAAGTTAAATTACATTTTTTATATGGTGGTGTAATCATTTCATCATTATTATTAATTAAATCTTCTTTTGTTAAATAAGGTAAATCTGAAAATGAATAAGAATCATTTAAAAATAATTCATATTTTTCTTTATAATAATTATTATTGATATATACAAAATTTACAAATTCATATTTATCTGGAATATTATTTGAATCATTAAATAATGTCATCATTATTAATTTTTTATAATTTAAAATAATTATTACTAAAATTGATAATAATATTATATAGTTTGTCATTATATAATATTACATATAAAAATTAACTAATTATTATTTTATAAACTTAAATAATGTATAATTACAAAGATATAAGAGATAATATAAAATTAAATCCAATTTGTTTTGTTTATAAAATAAATAAGAAAGAATTTAAGGTAATAATAAATGCGGATGGAAAGAAAGATGCAAAAGATAAAATTTATAAGACTAAAGATTATGATGAAGATTATTATTATATTATTATTAAATTAACATTTCATACAAATGATATGTTATCTTTAAAAGCATCATTAGATATTTATAAATTTAATAATAATGTTTTAAAAAATATGGGAAATACATCACCATATCATAATATGTCTGGTCCTGTATGGTTTTCTAAAAAATTTTTAGAGAAATATAATTGGAATAATAAATATTTAGATAACATTATAAAGAAAGTTATTAATGGAAAAGTAGAATTATCATTAATTGGTACAACAAAATATGAAGTTGAATTCAAATAAAATTGATAAAATAAAACAATAAATAATTAATTAGATAATATGGTTCACCAACTAGATGTCTATAGAATATTAAATGAAGAAAATAAAATACATATTGAAAACTATATGAATGATAATTATGATATTGATTCAGATAGTTTACTTATTAAAAATTTTTGGAAATCATTAAAATATTATTTTGATGATGATAAAGATAAAATTAAAAAATTTATTAATAATGAAAATGTATTATTAAATAATAAATTTAATGTTTTATTAAATTACCCTTCATCACTTAATTATTTATATAATAAATCTAAAACTATGGAAAATTTATCACAAGAAATAATTAATATAATTAATAAAAATGATGATAGAATTATTCATCCTTTATTATTAATTTTATGTTATAAATTTTTAAGTAAAGAATATGATATTTCATATATTGTTACAAAAAATAAATATCATATTTCTAAAATTTCAAATCCAAAATTTAAAATACGATGGCAATATCATTATACATTTATAATTTATTATCATTTATTTACAAATGAACAATTGGATTTACTAATTAAATATTATAAAAGTAATGAACAAAATGAATATGCTCAATTATTAGAACAAATATATTTTAATTTTGAAATTGAGAAAATGGTTAATATGCATATTCATAGATTCATTGATATATGTATAAATTTAGAAAATGAAAATGAAACACCTAATTGGTTAACAGAAACACAAGAAAAATTTTATAATTGTGTTACAATAGAAATAAATGAAAGTCATCATAAACCAAATGTAGATTTGGAAAGAAAGATTTCTATTTTAGCTAAAACAGGTAAAGTTGCATTAGATTTTTATTTTTTAGACGATACATTAGAAAATATATATGTAAGACTTCATCAAAAAATAGGTTCTCTATTATATAAAAATATAAATAAACAATTAGGAATCAGTTATTATTTAACGTGTATAGAAAATATACATATTAAATATGTTAATTTTTTCATTGATATTCATAATAATAGAAAAGTTGGTTATCTATTTAGTAAATTAATTTCTATTTTTGATAGTAGTTTGAAAAATAAAGATAAGTTTATAAAAATATGTGAAGAAGAATTAGATGAAACTAATTTTATTGAATATATTGAAGGTGATATTATGAAAAGTAAATTATCATCTAGTGGAATTGATATTGTATTAAATTTACCTAGAAAGAAAGATTGTAACAAAGCAAAGAAGATAAAAGAAATTTATACCAAATTTAGAGAAGGATATTTTTCTTTCTTAGAAAATAAATTAGAAAACACAGATGAAGAATTTATAAATATTTTATTTTCAAGAAATCAAGAATATAGAAATATAATTCGACATTTAATAAATCCAGTAATTAAATTATTTTGTAAAAAAATTAAAAAAGAAGATATTGAAAAATATAATTTAATTGAACAAGTACCATTTCTACAAAAATCTAATAATAGATATCATAAAGATGGAGTTAAATTAAATAATATTCGAGATTTCTTTGGACATATCAAAGACTTGAAACATGTTGATGATGGATTAGATAATATTCCAAACTGTGTTTATATAAATGAAAAAGATATGGAGGCAATTTTAAATTTATTATAAAACTTTACCATTTTCAAATACTTATAATTAAAAATTTTTTAATAAAAATTGATATATTTATTATTTTATTAACAACTTTATTATATAATGATAACTAATCAATTACCTGAATCCCAATATTCTAATGAAATAGAAGATATATTAAGGAAAGAATTTGACGAGAGAGAATCTGTCATTGCGGTAATTGAAAATAAAGAGAATGAAGGATATGAATGTATTGAAGATAATATATATGTAATTAATCCTTATACTCAATTATATATTGTTTGTAAAAGAAATCAAAACTATTTTACAAATTATTATTATAAAAATGATAATACTACTAAATATTATTTTCAAAATATGACAAATATTAAAGAATTATCAAAAATAGATAATACATATAAAATTTTGAAAAATTATGCAGTATTTTATAATGATAAAATATTAAAAAATATATTATCACAATATGTTAAATAAGTTTTTTAATCATAAAATAAGAATCTTCTGTGGGTGAAAAATATTTATTTTTAACAGATCCAATTAATTTATATCCCATTTTTAAATATAAATTATGAGCTGTATTTGATTTTCTAGTATTCAGTGCAACTATAGTATTTTTATGCATTTGAAAATGTAATTCAATTAGTTTTTTAGCTAATCCTTTTCCTCTAAAATTAGGATGAATACAAATCATAATAATTCCAGGATATTCTTTAGTAATAAAATTTTCTTTTTCATAATTAATAAAATTTTCCTTTTCATAATTAATAAAATTTTCCTTTTCATAATTAATAAAATTTTCCTTTTCATCACTATCACATGCAGTTACCATACCTTGTAACATAATTCCAATAATTGTTTTATCTTCTAATGTTTCAATAATATAACCTCTATTTAAATGTTGTTGAATAATAGATTTATACCATAAATCACCAATTTCAAAACATTGTTTATGACATTCATATATATTATTTAAATCTTCATTTAGTGCTTTTCTTATTTTAATTTTAACAGTTTTATTTTCTTCCATTATTTATAAAAATAATATATTTTTATGTTAAATTAATATTATATTTTTCTAATATAGATTTTAATTCATAAGTAGCTAAAATTTTTAAAATATCACTATTATCTAAAATTAATTTATTAGTAATTATTTCATGTGCATTTTCTATTTGATTACCAATTAAAGCAATAAAGTCTATATTTGTAAATTTATTAAAAGTTTTTGGAATATTTTTAATATTATTGTTATTAAAACATAATTTCTTTATTTTTTCTAATTTATACATATCTTTTGATAAATTAATTATTTTATTATTATTCATAAATAATTCTTCCAAGTTTTCTAGATAATATATATTTTTTGGTATAAATTCAATATAATTATCACATAATATTAATGTTTTTAAATTTATTAATTGAACAATTGTTTTAGGTAAACTTGATATAAAATTTCCTTTCATATTTAATTCTTCTAAATTTTCTAAATATCCTAGTTCTTTAGATAATTGATTAATTTTATTGAAACTAATAGAAAATTTAACTAAATTTATTAATTGTGATATTTCTTTAGGTATATTTTTAATTTCATTTTTAGTTAATGATAATACTTTTAAATTTTTTAAATTAAAAATTTCTTGAGGAATTACATCAAATTTATTAAAATCTAATAGTAAAACTTCTAAATTTATTAATTTAATTAAATTTTTTGATAGTTTTTTTAAATTATTATTATTAGCTATTAATATTTTAAGATTAATAAATATAAAAAATTCATCTGGAATACTAGTTAATTCACTATCGCTTATATCTAATAATAAAATATCTTTATAATTTTCTATTAAGAAAAGTTCATGAAAAGTTGTAATATTTATTTGTAATAAATTATTAAAAATAACTTTCATTATTATAAAATCAATATCATCTTTAGACCAAAATTAAAAATATAATTTTTTATTTAAAATCTAAGATTAACTATATGATAACAATTAAAGAACTTCATAATTTTAAATCAACTGTATTAGGTAGATTTACTTTATATGATACATGTAATAAAAATAATAAAGGAGGTATTTATTTAGTTGATAATAATGGTTGGGGGGAATTAAAAAATGGTTATTTTGAATTTAATGTTTTAGATGAAAATTATTTAAATTCATTCTCTATTCTAAAAAATATTTTAGTAGAAAATTTCTTAAAAACTAATTATATTATTATTAAATTAGCAAATAGTTCATCATCTGTTTATTTTACTATTAATAGACAACCTTCTATTGTAGATGATAAAAATGGAATAGTCAGTTTTTATATTACAAAAGATGATATTATTAAATCAGAAGGTGTCCCTGTTTTTAATGATAAATATACTATGTCATATATATTAAATGATTCATCAAAAGAAGAAACTTTAAATAAATTTTGGAAACATTCTAGTGATCAGACAAAAATTGGTGCTCAATTTTCTCTTGATACTAAACCATCTGTTACTAAAAGAATATTATTAAAAGAAAATGAAATACCTCAAAAAAATGCATCATATAAAAATAATTTAGTATTATCAGTAAATGAAAAAGAAAGTGTATCATATAAAAATAATTTAGTATTATCAGAAAATAAAAAAGAAAGTGTATCATATAAAAATAATTTAGTATTATCAGAAAATGAAATATATCAAGAAAGAGTATCATATCCAAATAATTTAGTATTATCAGAAAATATAATAGAAATTAATAATAAAAAAATAGCAAGTCCTTTATCAGAAAATAATGAAGTTGTTAAATTAATAAATAGTCAAAATAAAAATGATAATTTAAAGATTATTACAGATGATGAAACAGGAGAAAGTATTCATATTAATTCTATTCCTGCTGGTATGTCAGTTTTTAAAAGAACAATTAAATTAAATAAAAATACAAACTATCCAGAAAAAAATTATTATGAAAAAGATGATACATTTAATTTAGGAAAATGTCAAAACAATTATAATACACAAGTTATTACTTTTAGTACAATTGCTTTAATTGGTATGGTTATTTATTTTTATAATAGAAAATAATTTATTCATTATCTGAATCACTAAATAATGATCTCATTTTTTTCCCTTTCTTTTCACTAAAATCTATTTCTGTAGATAGTCTTCTCTTAATTACAGATAGTCTTAATTTAGGCATTCCCAACATTAATTTTTTAATTTCAGTTAATGCATCTAATTTTTTTTTAGTTACTTCTTTTTTTTCTTCTGAATCACTAGATAAACGATTATCATTATATATGATATATAAATCATCAGGAGGAATTACTTTAATACCATCAATTATATAATAGTTTGATGATGGTTGAATAGTAATATCAAATGATTTATCTTCATATTTAAATGTCATACTTTTTTCAATAGTTGATTGAACACGTGTAAAATTACCAATCGAACGATTTGTTAATTCTTTTTCAATATAAAGAATATCAATATCATTAGGTGTAAATGTTAATAAGTCAAGTCTTTTAAAATGAGTTAAATATAATTTAATTGCTTCAGAACCTGTTAATATCCAATTATTAAGAAAATAAGAATTAAAGAGATTCTTAAATTCTTGTATATCTCCTCCCATTTGATTTTTTTTATTTAAATACTTTGTTTTATATTTAATATATTTATCATAATATATATCATCCATATAATATATATTAGTTATTATTAATATTTTTTTTTCAATTTTTAATTTAAATAAAAAATTGAAAAAATAATTTATTATATATAATTCTAGTAATTATGTCGACTATTACTATAGATATTACTGAAGCAAAACCATTTTTCCCTATTCCAAATATTCTATTGAATAAGAATAGTGGTAATATTAATGATATAATCAAATATGATGAATATAAGATATATGCATTGATGAATTTATATCAATGGGTTCATTATACTAATACATTTGAAGATTTTATTACAAATATCTTACCTTCAAATAATCTACAATTTCTTAAATTTGAAATTGATAGTATGAAAAAATATCCAACAGATGACATTCGTAAAGAAAGGATGGACAAAAAATCACATGGTTCTATCCTTAATTACATTGATGGATATGAAGCTAATCCTTGTCCTCGTCTAACTATTTGGAAATATATTAATGATAATTGGAATTATCCTACTGATACATTTCAACAATTCATGAATACACCACTTTTGAGAAATTATAAGTATTGTAGTGTTGTCGGATATATTAGGTATTTGTTAACTATGGAAAATGATACTCTTCGTAAAAATTGTATTGAAAGAATGATTATTAAACATAGTTCTTAAATTTAATACTTTTATTTATTTTAAATTAATAAAAATTGATTTTATTTATACTAATCCAAATTAGTATTATATAATGGTCTATTTATTACATGAAATATATACATGTATTGATACAATACGTGAAAAATATTTATTTAGATTATATTTAATTATTGCTACTATTTTAATTACTGTAAATATTACAATATTAGGAACTGGTATATGGATTATTAATTCAGACCAACTGATTAATTATTATAAAGAAGGAATTGCTGTAATAATAATTAGTAGTTTTAGTTTGTTCATTTTTATTTGTAAAATATTGTATTTCTTATATCAAATGATAATTAAAGCTATTAAAAAAATTGATTAATAAAGTAATTAAAATTATAATTTATTTTATTAATGCAGTTAATTCAGATGTTTATGATAGTTCTAATTAGTATTAATATTATTACTACTTTTAGTGAAATATTAAATAATAATATTGATACTGGAGAAAATGTTATGACTTTTCAATATGAAGGTGACTTTATTATTAACAAAGATGACAATATTATGAATGAAGAGACATATATTATGAATGAAGAAGAAAATGCTACAAATGAAGAAGAAAATGTTATGAATAAAGAAGAAAATGCTACAAATAAAGAAGAAAATGTTATGAATGAAGAAGAAAATGTTATGAATGAAGAAGAAAATGCTACAGATGAAGAAGAAAATGCTACAAATGAAGAAGAAAATGTTATGAATGAAGAAGAAAATGTTATGAATGAAGAAACAACTATTATGAATAAAGAATCAAATGTTATTGATGAAGAATTGTCAGTTATTAATAATATAATTAGTATTAATGATAAATTTATAACTATGATTTTTGATGAAACAAATAAAATTATTTATTCAAGAGATAAGTTATTTTCATTAATAATTTATAATGATAATATTTTAAAAAAATATTCAAATATTCAAATATTTAATCAATCAAAATATCAAAATATAGATACAATTATTAATTATATTAATAATTTTATTAATTATATTAAATCAATTGATTGTTATATAGATGATAATATAATTGATAATTATAAAATGAATTTAGAATTTATTATGAATAAACATATTAACTTAATTAATGAAAATTATATGGAAAATATTGATACCATAATAACTACAATTATTAATATGATTATTCATACTGATAAATATAAATGTGATGTAAATTATTCTGAAAAAATTATAGAACAAATAAATATAATTAAATATAAAATGAAAATGATTATTTATAATAATATTATAATTAATTCAGACCTTTCATTAAATAATTTAATGTCAAATGATAATATATTATTTAATCTAAATAATTTGTTACAAATAATTAATCAACAACAAAATATGTTATTAGATATTCATAATAACAATGGTAAAACTGAACTTTAATTGAGCTAAGCTCAAATAAAAATTGACAAGATTTAAAAATAAAACTATTATTTTATACTAAATGGACTTTCCACTAATTGGGATAGGTACTTATAAAGTTAAACCACAAGAAAATATTGATATAATGTTAAATCATGCTTTTCAAACTGGTTATACTATGATAGATACAGCAGAAATATATAGAAATCAAAAATACATTGGAAATTTTTTGAAAGATCATCCAGAAATTAATAGAAATAATATATGGATTACATCAAAAGTTAATTTTATAAATGTTTTCAAAAATGATGAATTAGAAATAATCAAGTCAATAAATCAAACTTTTATTGATTTGAAAACATCTTATATAGATTTATATCTTATTCATTGTCCTATTGAGAATATGAATATAAAAATATGGAAAATACTTAGAAATTTACAAAAAGAAGGTAAAGTTAGATATGTTGGAGTTTCTAATTTTACATATGATAAATTAAAAAAATTTATAGAAGAAATTGGTCCAATTGAATCAAAGTATATATTTTGTAATCAAATAGAATTTAATCCTTTTTTAAATAGAAAAGAATTAATTAATTATTGTTTTGAAAATAATATTAAAGTAGTTGCATATGGTTCATTAAATAAAAAAAATGAATTAATTGAATCAATTGCTACTAAATTAAATAAAACACAAGAACAAATATTATTAAAATGGGCATTACAAAATAATGTTCATATTATTCCAATGACACTAAATCCAAGATATATTAATGATAATTTCAATTTAGATTTTATTATATTAGAAGATGATATGAATAAAATGAATGATTTAAATGAAAATTATGCTGTCTTTGCTAAATATTTATAAAATATTTTAACTCCAGAAATGTTGGAGAGCACCAATAATACTTGCTTTATGAGTACAATCAGTTCTCTGGTTTAAAGCTTTTGGTGTGTCAACTAATTCAGCAATAAGTGCACGAATTGCTGGAGTGTCTGTAATGATATCTCCCATTTGTTTACGACATTCATCAGGATAAGTTTCATAAGCTTGTAGTAAAGGATGGTCTGACCAATCTTTAGAACAAAGTTTATCAACGGTAATTCTAATATCAATATATGAACCATAATTTAGTTCATATGCTGCTACATGCATTTGAATAGGAATTTGATTAGGTTCTGAACTATCAAATTTAGAACCAAGTACAATAATTGTTTCATTTACAATAGTTGATTTAGCTTTTAACGGCTTAATATTACTATATTTATCAGTGAATGAGGACATATTAACTATTATAGTAAACTGATGGGTGGGTACTTAATTAATAGATGTATATAAATATTTTTTTTCAATTTTTATTTAAAATCAAAGTTTATACTTGATACATTTCAACATTATATTTACCAAAACCATTATACGTTAATACTATTTTATATGGATTAATTTCATAAATATATAATATAACTTTTGCTATATTAGTTTTATTATGTAATTCTTCAAATAATAAATTTGGGTCTTCTGTAATTTTTTGTCTTAAAATATTTTGGATTAATAATTGAGTATCTGTAATATTTTCATCATAATAATTCCAAAAAATTTCATCATCAACAATAAGCGCATAACATTCGTCAGTATATAAATAATCTTGTACCATGTCTAAAAATTCTTTATATGTATCTTTTTCATTATAAAAATTTAATTTTGTATAAAATATTTTCTTTGTATTATCTGGAAGATTAACTATTTTTGTAATAGTTGGAAGAATTTCCATTCTATTAAATAATTAACTTATTAATTATTTAAATGATTTTTTTATTTCTCATCATACGATTGTACAAATTTTAAGTCTTTATCTAATTTATTATAAAGTCTTTCATTAGATTTGTGTAATGTTCTTAATGCATTTAAATGTCTAAGAACTTTTAATTTAGTATGTTCTTTTATTGATTTTTTTATTGCTTTAACTCGTTCTTCATAACTATTTGATAATTTATAACCATAAATAGATAATAATCCAATGTCATAGTCTGGCATTTTAATTAATTTAGGACCTTTACCTGGTTTACCTTGGTCAGTAATACAAGTCTTTTTAACTTTGACAGTTTTTTTAGTTGATTCTTTTTTATATTTATATCTAATACGTTCAATTTCTCCTGGAGGACAAGGCATTATAATGTATTAGATTTTTAATTATTAATTTTTATTTGAACAATCAAAAATCTTTGATTTTTTAATTATTAATTTATTATTTAAAATCTTCGATTTTAAATAAAAATTGAACAAACTTAAATAGAATTTAAGTTTATTAATTTTTTTTTGTGAAACAAAAAAAAATTGAACCTTCATTTAAATAAATCTAAATTCTTATATATAATGATTAATATTGTAAATATGATTTCGGAAGTTCCTACTGATAAATTAGTAGTTATTGACTTTTTTGCGACGTGGTGTGACCCATGCAAAAAAGTTACTCCTATTTTTGAAGACTTATCAACAAAATTTCCAAATATTATATTTCTTAAAAATGATGCAGGTGATGACGATGAAAGTTTAGCATTACATTATGATATACAAAAATTACCTACATTCGTATTTATTAAAAATGGAGAACTAATTAATAAATATACTGGAATTAATGAAGGAGAATTAATAAGTAATTTAGAAAAATTATTAAATTAATAGTATAATAACGACTATGAAACCAATTTAAAAAAATTGAAATTTAAATATATTTTATCTATTATAAATTAAGTATGTCGATATCTACTAATAATATTATTGGACAAGAGTCCCATTCGCAGTCTATTTCAGATTCTATTAGTATTTTAATTGAAGAAGAAATATCTACACCTCGTCCAAATCTTTTTTTTGCTGATGATTATGATTATGTGGTTCAACTAAATATTGTACCAGTGAAAAAAAGAAAGAGTGTTAGTTTTGCAGAAAATTTATGTGAAATAAGATATTTTACTACTGCTATTTCACCAATAATTAGCTAAATTAATTTAATATAAAATAAATTTTTATTCTATATTAACTTAATGGCAATTAATTTAGATAATATAGAATATGATAAATTAAATGAATATTATGGAGTCTATGAAGATAAAAATAATAAAGAAAAAATATTAGTTGTTGTATCAACTAATCCAAATGAATTAGTATGTTATAATTTATTTGCTAGTTATAAAGTTATTTTAAATTTATCAAATAATAAAGCTTTTTATTATAAAATAATTAAGAAAGATAGTAATCCATTAAATATTAAAAAAATTAATGATTATGAAATAAAATTATCAAAATCAGATATAAATTTTGAAATTCAAAATGGTGTAATTACACTTAATATTTATTCTAAATTAGAATGGATTCAAATTGAAAAAAATAATGATATTAAATCATTAATAAATAATAATCAAACTCAAAGATTAACAAAAGGAGGAACTAGAGAAGTTATTCTATTAGATAAAGTAGTATTAAAATATACAGATCCAACATGTAGTTTATTATGTGAACAACTTACAAATTATTTTGCATTATTAAATAAAGTAAATGTATGTAAATTTTTAGGAATTGTTTATATTAATGGTGCTCCTTTAATTTGTGAAAAAAGAGATAATTATGTTAATTGGCTTGATGTAATTAGAAATGAAGATAAATTACTTGAATATAAAAAAAAATGGGATATATTTATTAAACCATTAATTTTAAATGATATAGCTGGTGATTATAATTTAGGAAATATGTTAGAAGATAATAATGGTAATTTAGTTGTAACTGATTTCAATGGTAATTATAAAATTTATTCATATGGAACAATTATAACATCTATTGAAAAAGCTACTAATTTTGCATTAAGATTATTAGACTATGTATTTGATCCCAGAATTTCAAAAAATATATTAACTATTCAATATACAATATTACCAGTATTAACAAATTATATTAATACTTTAATGAATAAGAATTATAAAAATAAATATTTAAAGTATAAACAAAAATATTTAAATAATAAATAATTTTATTCATCAAAATCACCATAAATAACAATTTGAGGAGGTAACTTCTTTGGAGGATCTATTATTTTATTAGAAGTTTTATTATTATCTACTTTTTTATTTTTTGAAAAGAACATTCCCATTATTAATAAAATAGATTTGAAAAATATTTAATTTTATTATTTTTCAAATAAATAATATTTTTTGGAGGCTGCTCGTTTGTTAAATAATAAGGATAGAAATATGCATTTAATGAATACCATTCAACAGTTACTATAAATATATCTTTTTTATTAACTTTATTTAAATATGATAAAATTTTTGGTAATTCATCAACATATTCTAAAACACAACTAATATATATTACATATTCATTTAAATTAATTTCTGAAATAATATCTTCTAATTTAGCTTTAATTGAATTTGTACATTTGGGACATCCTGTCAAATCTATACATAAATCTCCACAATCATAATCTGAACCAGTTGATATTGAAGCAACACCATTATAAGGATCTCCTATTACTAATAATTGTTTATTTGTACGACGGGCTCTTTTTTTAGCTTTCTCAAATAAATTTCGTCGATTCAATTTTCTTTTACACATAATAGCTGTTTCATATATAATTATAATTATAATAAAAATAAATAAATATTTATACATATATATTTATTTATAATTAATTATTCATGTAGTGTTAATTTTTGTTACATTTTTTAAATAAAATTTGATTCAAATATTAAAATTTTTATTAGTAATCATCTTCTGAATCTTGTGATCTATTTGAATTAGAGAACATAAAAAATATTATTAAAATTATAATTAAAATAATAACTCCAATACCAATACCAATATATAAACTAGTATTAGATTTTGTTACTATTGCTACTGAAGTGTCTGGTGTTGGTGCTACTGTTATTATTTGGGGTGCTACTGTTGTTATTTGCGGTGTTGTTATTGTAGGTGCTCCTGTTATTTGCGATGGCATTGTTGTTGGTGTTCTTATTGTTGGTGCTCCTGTTATTTGCGATGGCATTGTTGTTGATGTTCTTATTGTTGGTGCTCCTGTTATTTCCGGTGACATTGTTGTTGTTACTACTATTGAATTATCACTTGAAAAACTAGGAAGTGTATCTTCTATAGCTATCCGTTCATCAATTAATTCTCTAGATGTTTTATTAGATATTTTATTAATATAATATTTACTATCAATTGCAATCACATTTCTAAGAATAACTGCTTTTGTTATTCCAAAATGACGAGGTGTTTGTAGAACTCCATTTTTAGTAAATGTATATTTCATCATAATTGCCCACGGTCCCACAGGACCAATTCCGAAATTAAAAATATTATAATTAAGATCATTACGCATTTCTTCTATAGATTTTTCTATATTAATAATTGCACCATTTTTAAAATTATACATATATAAACTTATTGAATGAAAATTAATTTGATCTCTATTAATTAAACCACCACCATTAACATCATATATTATACGATTAACATCTAATCTATTTTGTGATTCAATTCGAGGACCTGTAAAATATAAAACAAAACTATTAGAATCATTTCTTCCTATTTTTATATTTGCATCAGTTTCTACATTATCAAAATGTATTGAAAAATTCACGTCAATCAAAGCTTCTGTTACTGGATAAGAATCGGGTCTTGAGTAGATACCATTCTTATTACAATAGTTACCAGTTTTATTATTTGAATTTAATTGTAGTTCTAAAGGATTATCACATTTAACACATGAATATTTACCTAAATCATTATCATTTTCTCTCATATCTTGACCATCATTTCTATATATACCGTGAGCAGTACTATTACATATCATTTTATTTTGACTAATTCCTTGATCTATTAATCCTTGGTGACCTCCGGGCTGATAATATTGAACGGGTGCTCTTGTTTCTGTTACGGATTCTCTTTTTGTTTTTGTTTCTGGTAAAATTCCTGATATATAGTCATCAAGTATTTGTGATGATGTTTTATTAGATTGTATATTTATTGTTGGATTAACAGATAAAACTGAATCTTGACCTAATACTATTGATCTTATTCCAAAATGATATGCTGTTTGAACAACTCCATTTATAGTATTTTTATATTCCAACATAATTGACCAAGTACTCTTTTCTAATGTTAAATTAAAAATATTCCAATTTTGCATATTAAACATATCAGGAGCTGTATTTGTCATAACATTCACTGCATTATTAGTAGTATCAGTATTACGTGTATATAGACTTATTGAATGAGCAGAATTTTCTTGAACTGGATCTATAATTTCACAATTTAAATTCCAATTATTATTAGTAGAATTCCATGCTAATTTAAAATTTGCAGTAATTCCTGAATTATTTAAAGACTCTTTAAATCTAACTGGTATTACCGGAAAAGAGGTAGGTCTTGAAAAGACACCATTATTACTACACCATTTACCAGTTCTATCATTTTCTTTTACCTGAATCCGTGAAGGAGGATTACATTGAACACATGAATATTTATTATAATCTGTATCATTTTCTATCACAGGTTGGCCATCATTTCTATATATACCAGCATTAATTATATGACTACATGTCATATTATCTTGAGGAACATTTCCCATATATATATATATGATTTATTAATTATAAAAATTAAAATATTTAAATCTTAATTTATTTACTAATATAACTATATCCTCCTATTATTAATAATATAATTATAATAGCAATAATAATATAAATATAAAAATTACTTGTTTCTTCACTATTTTGCATTCCTTCTAATTGTTTTAATATTAAATTGCCTGGTGGATTTATAGAATCTACTATGTTATAATTTTTATCTGTAGCAATAGCATATAATTTATATTCACCAGAAGGAACAGTTAAAGTAATACTATTATCTAATTTTATATCATCATTAATATTTTTAAAACTTTCATTAGTTGATATATTAGTTAATCTTAATTTAATACTTGTTTCTGTTGTTATAGGTGATGCTATAATTTTAACATCCCATTTATCGTTATTTTGTATAACATCAAGCTGTAAACTACCTGTTTGTTTTGAAGAATTATTCATAAATATATATATATATATTTATAAAAAATTTATTATTAAAATTTATATATTTACTTTAAACCACTTTTGTATAATTTTAAAGTTTCTTTTCGTTCTATATCATGATCTAATATTGGTTTAAAATATTTTATACCTTTATCTAGCCATTTTTGATGTATTTCTGGTTTAAACCACTTGTGTAAATCTTTATTTGGAATATCTTTTAATTCTGGTAACCATTTTTTTATATATTCACAATCTGGATCAAACTTTTCTTGTTGAGACCATGGATTGAAAATTCTAAAATAAGGTTGAGCATCAGTTCCACTTCCAGTTGACCATTGCCAGCCTCCATTATTTGAAATAGGATCATAATCAACCAATAAAGATGCAAAATATTTTTCACCATCACGCCAATCAATATGCATATCTTTAGTAAGAAAACTAGATGTAAACATTCGGGCGCGATTATGCATAAATCCAATTGTTTTTATTTGTCGCATTGCTGCATCAATTACTGGAAAACCAGTTGTTCCTTCACACCATGCATTAAACCATTTTGTATTATGAGACCATTTAATATTATCATATTCTTCCTTATAGCTTTGATTTATACCACTTACTTGTCCTTTTAATATATGAGGAAATTCATAAGTAATATTTATATAAAAATCTCTCCAATGAATTTCATTAATTAATCCACTATGTTTACCTAGTTTATCACTCATCTTATAATATACTTCTCTAATAGAAACAGTTGAAAAATGATTATGTGCACCTAAGAATGTTGTTTTATAACTTAGTGTATCTCTATCTTTTTGATAACTTTTAAAATTATCTAGTTTTGCTAATATTTTTAAACCATTTGACCTGCCACCATGTACATTTATATTTGGATTATCTTCATAAAAATCATCTATTTCTTTTTCATCAATATAATATTTAATCTTTTCTAATTCTTTAACTTTATTAAATTTAAAACTTTTAAATCCATCTACTTCTCTTACTTTTAAATTACTCATACAATAATTTCGAAAAGGAGTATATACTAAATAAGGCGTACCATCTTTCTTTTTAGTTTGACCATTTAAAATATCATATAATACATAATCTTCTTTTTCAAAACAAGATACATTATTTTTTTCACACCATTTTTTAATTTCATCATCACGTTTTCTTGCATATGGTGTATAATCTAAATTATAACTAATTGATTTTAATTCTTCTTTTTTATTTAAAGCTTTTATAACTTTCATTGTATCCCCCTTAAAAAAATATATTTTTCCATTTTTCTTTTTAATTTCATCAGATAATTCATGTAAGCTTTCAATCATAAATTGAACACTATTATTAGAAAAATAATTATTTTTTGATGGATTAATTTGTTCTGGTGTAAATATAAAAATAGGAATAACTTCTCCCATCTCTTTAATTTGATTAATTAAACTTGTATTATCTACAATTCTTAAATCTCTATGAAATATAAATATATGCATCTTAATATAAATTAGTATAAGTTTTTATATTAAAATAATTTAATTTATAATTTATTATAATATAATAGATTTTCTTAATAGATTAGCAATAATTGGTTTCTATCCAATTTTATTAATTATTTGGATAATAATATTAACTAATTTTATTTGCATTAATTGGAATGCAGCTCGCGGATGTTCCTATGTAGCACCTGGTCTTGATAATTATTATATATTGTTTCTACCACCATTATTAATACTATTAATACTTCAATTTATTGTATAATAATAATTATAAATTAAATTATAAATTATTATAATATGGAAGAAGAAAGTTTAAGTAAAGAGAGCAATTTATAAAATATATATAGTGTGATTATATTTATATTTATAAATTATTATTACTGGTTATTTCTATATTATAAATTATGTAATGAATATGATAATATAAATATGTGTACTAAATTTGTTAATGGATTTAATAATATTTTTGCTTTAATATTACCTCAAATGTTAATATTAACATTAATTATTTATTTTGAATCTAATTATCTTGGATGGATTAGTATAATACTGTGTTTACCTCTTATAATATCAATTATATATAATCCTATAAACATATTACTATTTCCAGTTAATTATATAGGACAAATATTTCATTTATTTACATATTTTGATAAATTATTTAATTAAAAAAATTGATTTTTTCTTAAATTAAACATTTTGTTTATCAAATAATGAATACTATAGATACGAATGTAATAGATTTTTATCATCAATATATAACAGTTATTGTAATATTGTTAATTGGAGCATTTTTTATTTCACTACTAATTGAACTATTAGTTACATTATATGAAAGAAAAAGAGATGATTATATGTTAACTATAATTCCAGATCTAGTTTATGTAAATCAACGAATTAATATAATTAAACATTTTATTAATAATAATATTATAAAAATTTCTAATTCTAATAATGAAATTTTTACTGAAAATATAAAACCTGATACTAAATTAACATATATTCAATATAAATCTATAAAATATATCAAAGAACTAGAATTTTTAAATGAAAAATGGTTAAATTTATCATATAATGGATTATTTGTTAATTTTAAAATTACATCACCTTATGCATTAGCATATTGTATAAGAGAGATATTAAATCTTAAAATTAATATTGATGATGATAATGATGAAAATGCTTGGCTTTCTATAGAAGAACTAGACTGTTTAAAGAATAATGAAAACTATGAAAATATTAAAAATAATGATGATA